>OASD01000017.1_pt1 | contig 144355 bp, 109 predicted proteins | sample 1475531 | NCBI WGS metagenome assembly OASD01 (sample SAMEA3360668, study PRJEB22359) | human gut metagenome | biome: ENVO:urban biome; feature: ENVO:human-associated habitat; material: ENVO:feces | place: Bangladesh | collected 2011
GTAAGTTTCATTTTTTTCTTTTTTATAGTTTTCAAATACAAAGATAAGAAAAAAGGAGCTTACACACTTTTATAGGACAGTACCTATTTTCCTGACATATCCTTGGTATTGGTTAAAGAAGATGTATCGAAGTAAGCACTTCCGCCTGTTCCTGGTTATTTGCATGGCTTGTGCCCTTGCCGTTTCTGTGTTCCTGACGATATTCTTGACTTATGATAATGCGCAGTTGAGAAAAGTGAACAACATCATCTGTAAGGTATAATGTAAAGCTAGTGTTTTATGAAGTTTGCCACAAATATTGGTTTGTTATTATAAAAATATGGTCTTTAGCAAAGCAAAAGCCTATGAGAGTATAAATCTCATAGGCTTTCGCAGTTATTATTCTACATATTTGTCTTTGATCCAAAAATCAGGCATAACAGTCTTAAATTCTACATCAATGAAATGACATTGTTCCTTTATAATGCCACGACGACGAATAGCCGGTTGTAGGCAGTAAGTGTCAAAATCATCAATGTTTACATCTTCAACATGAGTCCAATGAGGAAACAATAGCTTCATGTATGCTACTGCTATACGCTTAACCGCATTGAAATCTCGTGTATCAGCATTTTTGTCACATCCCACTAATTCGTCAAACAATAGTCCATATACATTTTGAGTGCGAAGCGAATGTAGTATTTCAGAGAAGTATTCTACATTTAATGTCCACCCTTTGTAAATAATGCCTTTGTTGATACGAGGCAAGTGCCAACCTTCAATAAAACAATGGAAACGGTCAAGTAAAGCAGATTCGCGGAATGACTGTGGCAAAGAATCAAAGTATCGGTAGTTCAAAGGTCGGCGCTGCTCGTTAAGAGGTATATTGCCCATTATCATAAGCCCACACTCTGAACTGAATTCATTGTTGTCTATCGTTGTTTTACCAGACTCTAAATACGATTTGAGAGCAGCCTGAATCTCTGCCGGTTCTTGGAAAATGATGGTCTGAATTTCATCAAAGGCAGTGAAATCATGGTTCTTGATGATGCCATTCTGCTGCTTGGCTTTGTCATAGAAAAGTTTGGCACGTGTAACCTTACCGCCACTCACAAGCCATCCATACTTTGAGAGGTTTCCAAATACGAATGACTTGCCTGTTCCTTTAGGAGCGAGTTCTATAACATTCAGGCGAGGCTCGATAAAGATTAGAAGACGTGTCAAGAACTCCATCTTCTGAGTCATTGTCTCAAAACCCTCCGCTTCGTATTCCATAGATGACAGAAGTACATCTATCCACTCCTCTGTAGAGAAAAAGGCACGGGCGTTTCGCAAATATTCAATGTCTACACTGCGGTAAGGTTTGAATGGTTTGTAGTCAACCATTTCAACATGATTTTTCTTTCCGTCTTCATCAGGAAGTACAGACAGTTTGATGATTCCCCATTTCTCACCATCAACGAGTTCGCCTTGATGATTTTTGTAAACGTACTCAGGTATTTGTCCTTCATTTATTTTGATGCCAAGATCAGGGATTCCGAATCTGCGCACACCTTTCACCAAGTCTATGTAGATGATGAAACGTGTGAGCAAAGTAAGTTCCTCACCAGAAGCCAAACGGTCTTTTACCTCTGTCTGCTTTTGCGGTATGACCATATCAAGGAAGTTTGTCAACTCAGCACGGTTGACATTTCCATCCGCATTGATAAACCGCTTTAGAATAAAGTCTTTTACAAATGACGGAAGGTTTCGCCCGGCAAACAAGCTGTTGGTTGATGCTGGGTCTTTATATATAGCCATCGAGGAGAACTGCTCCCGAATCTTTTGTGTGATAGTTGCTTGCATAATTTAAAATCCGAATAAGTCGTCTTCCTGAACACCAGTGTTGATGCTCAGATTGTCTGTTTGCTTAAATTCTCCTATATGTAGGATTATTCTGGTTGAAGTGCTGACGAGATTCAATCGTTCACTCTCATAAACATCTCCATCCATATTGTGAAGCTCATAGTCAACACCATTGTATGTTACATATGGAGTGTCTATGCTGCTGATTCCCTTTATCGTATATCTAACTATGGGGCTACTTGCCACAATTTCGTTTGACTGCAATTTCGCAGAATATACATTTGCATTTTTTTGACTGGAAACAATTATGATAGGTACAAGTACCTCTTCTGGTGTTGTGCCTCCATGAGCACCCTGTCCCATTGGCGTTTTGGTGGAAAGAGAGTTGTTATTCAATGAGCACAGCGTCTGGCCATCATCCAAAACAACGTAGTTATTGTCTGCCGGAGCAGCCCCTTTGAGCCAATGTCCACAACGTCCAGCATGATCTGTCTCCACGCCAGCGAGGTTAAGTCCAGCTCCGAACTGTGCCATATAGCTGACTCCATGATCAGAGACAAATGCTATCTTCTTGCCATTGTACAGCGAGAGAACTTTCGAAATGGCATCTTCTACAATTCGAAACTCCTCAATAAGGTATGCAGGATATTTTTTCTGCGTATGCGCAAACTTGTCAACATCTCCGATTTTCTCCAGTTTGCCATCTGCCATCTCATCCAACTTCGTCTTGTTTACAGAAGTGACTGTAGGCAATTCTGAAGCTGCAACATAAATTTCATTCAAGAACACCCCGTCTGCCTTATGTTTTTCAACGACTTGAGCTATGAATGGAATCCAGTCTACACCAAGTCCGTCTATCCAATAGTAAATGTCAATATCCTGCCTGTTGTGCATGAATGTCTTTACAGTTTTGAAACCATTGCGCCATGCCTCAAAACTGACTTGTGAGGCGTTAAGTTCCTTGAGCTTGTTTGCCAGGTTTTCTGTTTGACTATTCCCCACTTTTGAAAGACAATATTCCTGGAAATATTCATTTATCCAACCGTTGACTTTCTCTGTTTTCACACTTGAAGGCAACAAATAGGCATACAATTCAGGGAAAAGAATCTTTATATAGTTCTTTTCTATCTTTCCGTGACCAACCCATTCCGTCATAAGACATTGTTCTGACAAAGTGAGTGGTGACATATATTTCATCGCAAACAATGGTCCACGTTCTGGATCAGCAGCCATTGCCGACAACTTTGCCTTAACCTTTTGTTCTGCCAAACTCTTTATCTGCACATGCTGTCTTTTTGCTTCTCTAAGCAGAGCCAAACGTTGGCTAATACTGGTCTCGTCAAGAGGCTCTTCAAAGATTTGGGTAGCTATTTGTGAGAACAAATCTGACGAGCCCAAAGAGGCAACGTTCTCCAAGACCCTAATGAGATAATTGCATTCCTCTGTTTTCCATACAAAATAAGTTTTCAGCAGCCAACGTGAAAACTCATCCCTATATTCAAACCATGTCTGCACAAAGGCATTCTCTTCATTCAAACTTGATGTATTGAACCGTTGATTGACAAAAGCGTCAAAATCAAAATCTGCCACATCAATATTGGAAGCCAGTTCTTCCCAATACGGCATATCTTCTTCTCTTGCATTCAATTTGCCAAAATCAATACGGAGTCCTTTGGTCAAGAATTCAAACGCATTGTTGCAAATCGTATACTTGAAGGCATTGTCTGGCTGGGCATTATTACTGTTGGCGAAAATACACTTTGATGTACAAATAATCTGCGGCTTTATCTTGGCACCCACATTTTTCCAAAGGGCAATCCAATGGCGTAGGTCTTCACACAGAGTATAATGTTCTTCAAGTCCTTTCACACCGTATGTTGTTCCCTTCGTAAGAATCAGGTGATAGTTGTCATACTCTGTCCCAGAGCGGTATTCCCATATGTGGATATTTGGATCGTCCTCGAATTTGCTCACCTTGCTCTGCATACCGATGACAGGCACGTATATACGCTGGTGATCATGTTGGGCTTCTTCTGGTGATTGGATAAGACGTATTGTCTTCAGCAACGAATCAAACTCAGCGTAATGTGCATTGTCATAGAATCTTGTTATCTCCGAAAATGGCGCGATGACGAAATCGTTTGCAGGCAGACTTTTAATGTAAGCCTCGAATAATGCGGCAAGTTGCGAATAGGTGATAAGTTTGTCGTCCTGTCCGTCTTTCATCCATTTTTCTATGCTTTGCACATACACGTCATGGTCTTGGCACACTTGCACGAAATCGCCAAAGTCGCCAAAATTCTCAAACAATACAAAACGTATTGGATAGCGGTTGCGGAGACTGCTCTCCGCTCCCGTCCAATGTTTGTCGACCTCTATTTCATGACAGAGGTCTTCCAATGTGCCAAACTCCTTATACATAGATTTAACCGTTTATCTTGTCCAATAGCCACTCTCCACATTCGTCACACAGTCGGGTCAGCAAAGCCTTTGCATCATCAAGGGAAACAATGCTTGCAATGTGCTTTTTTGCTTGCTCGCGCTTCTCCTCCAATGCGTTAGAATCCGTATAGGATGTTTGTACAGTATTATTGGCAGGCGGTTCGGAAGCTATGTCGTTGCTTTGTTGCCAACCGCCATTTGTTTTTTGCTGACCATTTGCAGATGAATTTCTTGCAGAATTCCATTGTAATGCCTTCTTCTCCACCTCTTCTTCAGTCCAATAACCTACTGTTGATTGTAGATTTTGCTCAATGAAGTGCTTCACGTCATTCACTTCATCTTCTTGTATGTTGATGAAGTCAAGCTGCATCAGATAATTCTTAAAGCCATCAGAGAAAGCTGCATCCACATTGAGTATGTTTTTCATCTCGAACCTCAGTTCTGAGATGAGGTCTATTGTCTCTTTTACCAACGCTGGATTCCGCAGGTCGCGTTCCATACAGATGGTAACGATATCGTCTATCAGTCTGCACTCTTCATCCGTAATGTTCAGTGTGACTGGCAAACTGACAAAAGCAGCTTTCGAGGCGTATTTCACCGTCCACAGCGGATATCCTTTCTTGCCAAGAAACTCTGATGTAATGGCATAGCGGGCATCTTTCAGACTGGTCACATCCGAATAGTCATTGTTCTTGTTGTTCAGTTTGAAAAGTGATATGAGGTCTTTACACAGTTTGCCTTCCTCGGGAGTCTGGAACTTGAAGTTCAGCTTACTGTTCGATTTCTTGTCATCCCACACCTTGAACAGCCATACGATATCGTCAATCAATGCATTCTTGTCGCGTGGCTTGCCCTGCATATCGAATATTTTGTTTGCCCAAGGCTTCAGGGCAAAAGCCATCATTGACATTGGAGCAAAACTACCGTATAAGCCGTATGGGGGCTTCTGCAAAACAGAAAACTTGTCATCAAAGTTGAATGGAAGACTCTTGTCTGCATACTTGATGATACTCTGCACCTTGTCATATACAACCTTGAACGGATGGTTCTCTGGCACGTCGTCCTTCCACTCCATGTTGTCATCCAAGCACTCTTGTACAAGATATTGTATAGGGCGCATCTGAGCGGTTATAGTTGTCAGTTCGTCCTTTGAAGTGGCAAAGATGAATGTACGCACAATCTCTTTAGAGTTCTGCTGGCGCCAGAATGTTGATGGTGACTTTTGGCGCAACAATTCGCAAGCATCCGGACCATACGGGAATATGGTCGGAGATATCACACTATTGACAATGCTTGAAAGATGCTTCACTGAAATAGGTTGCTTTTCTTCACCGTTTATATATACAACAGCATTGCCACGCTGCACGCTGTCCATCCATTCCTTTACCATCGACACAGCATGGTCGCGGTGTACTTTCTGCTGGTCAAGGAATCCATGACTGCTGGCACAGGCATAGTTAGCCTGGTATTCTATAAACTGCTCATACTTTGCGTCAGTGAGCACCTCGTCAAACACAAGGTACACAATATTCTTTAGGTCCTTGTCGTTCTCGTCTTCGGCACATTTCTCCGCAAAATTGCGCAGCACGCCAAGCTCAGTGTTGTTCCTTGCCATAAGCAATGCGAAAAACATGGCACTAGTCTTGGTGTCCTTTCGCGCATTCTTGATTTGGCTTCTGAGTACGGCTTCGTTCTGATGGTCAGAGAAGAATTTGAATCCATAAGGACGTATAACTTTCTGCATCATCTTTTTCTCAAAGGCAGTGCTGGCGGCATCTGAGAAGTTGAGTACCTGGTCCGTATAGCGATACTGCACATTGCGCATCTCGTTTTTCTTTTCTTCTATCTCGCCAGAAGGCAGGGCTGAGAACTGCACGGAATACAAACCGCCCGGCGCACGTTGTATGATGCCTTGTTCGTTGAACCACTGTAGCACTGCGTCCACCTCACTGTCATAGCATGTCCCAGCAAACAGGGCATGTATGTTGTCCTCCGATGGTGTTACCAGTCCGTTGTTGTTCTCTCCCGACACATTGTTGAAGGCGTTGAGCAACAATATTCCCTTAAATACAGCAAAATAGGCAGCACCTTCATTGCTGACCTGTAGCTTGTATGAGTTGTAGCGTTCCGTCACGGCTCCATAGTTGGTCACATCATCTTGGAATACCTTCAGCACATAATCCCACAGATAGTCTGCCGTGATGGTGTCGCGGTTGAGGAAATGTTCCTCGCTGTCAAGGAATTCTCGTATTGAGTCATTCTGTCCCAAGAACTCGAAAACGCTTCGGCTGGATGAACCAACCACAGTGGCATAGTGGGTGGCAAGATTAGCTGTACCCGGATGCAGAGGATATAGATTGAAGAGGTCTTCACGAGTGGACTGCTGGTCGTTGCTGGTAGCGGTAAAAATATCAAGCAACTGCGAATTCATCGTATAGAACTGCTGGCACATCTGCGTATGTCGCTCCTCGTCGATGATTTCAAACTTACGCGACATAATCTTGAATGCCGATACAGATTCCATGTTGTACTTCATGCGGTGGTATCGCCCATCGGTCTGCTTCAGTTGTTCGGAGTCGATGCCGTTGAATGCAGACGGATGCGAGATAAGGAACAGGTAGGAATTACAGTCCTCATTCATGAACTTCTGAGCCACCTCTTGCAATTGTTTCAACACGGGTACACCAATGGCGTCGGTCATAACGTCGGTAAACTCGTCCCAAACAATCAGCAATCCGTTATACGTTCCCAACTCTGTCAGACGGTCTTCCACCTCGCCAAGCCATTGTTTGATATTGTCGTTGTTAAGGCGAATGTCGAGTTGTGCCTCACGCAGCGTATCGCTCACGCGGTGGAATATACCAAGGTCGCCGGTCTTCAGGCTTTCTGCCAACTGCTCGCTGTCGGCTACTACAGACGATAGGGCTGTATGGGTGTCAATCAAGTGATTCCATATTTTCGGGTTCTGGCGTATTTGCTCAATGTAGTTTTCATAATCCGTCGGCACAGCTATCTCTATCTTGTGCTTGTGGAGCGTTTCCGTTACCGCCTTCTGCAACACAAGAGCGAGGTCACCGGGATGGGTCATTGCTCCCAGTCCATACACATTGACCGTGAGCAAACGTTTCGTCTCGCGAAGTGAATAAATGGCTTGACGGAGTGTGGCAAACTTTGCGTCCTTATACTCGTAGTCCACCCACTGGCGTATGTCTTCCACGTCATCACCCAGCAAGTGACTGACAACTGCTACGGCATGGCTCTTGCCAGTGCCGTATGTACCGTTTATCCAAAAACTCTTGTGGTTGTCAATGTCGTTTCCACGCACACTCTTTATGACCGTACGCAATACGTTGTTAAACTGTTCATTGGGGATAAATGATACCCATTCTCCCTTTTTTTCTTCAGCTATATCATAGGCAGCTTTGCCACCACGAAGCTTTATTATATCGTCATACTTAGTTGCCATAAGTGTATGATTGGTTTGTTATAGTTATTTTGTCAGGTATCGACTGATGATGTTCTGTTTGATATAATCCCTGTTCTCTGCGTCTTGTAATAGCTCCCATAGCTCATCGTCCAATTTTGCATAGAGAAGATTCTCGCGGAGGTATTTGGCAGAAGGAGTAGAAGCCATCTTTGACTGCTCAACTCCTTGTTTCCATATCAGATGATAAAAAGAGGCACTGCTAAGATGAAAGAATGGACGGACAAAGAATGACACTTCATATCCTTTTCTATTCCCATTAACTTGTTCATACAACTGGCCAAATCTTTTACGAATAAATTCATTGGATATCATTATCTCGTTTTCAGTCAAAGCATCCCATTCTATTGCTTCTATTATCGAAGTAATATAGAGAGGCTTCGATAAGGCAACCTTTCCATTAATACTTCCTGTATGAATAGAAAGCATCATCTCTGTATATGTTGACAGAAGCGCATTCTTCATCTTATATTGTCATTGTCCTCAATACTGTAAAAGGTGTCAAATCTTCACGAAGCGTAATATGGTCTAATCCCATTGCAAGTTCTGCAACCAAGACTCTGTTACTCTCAGAACTGATTGTTCTTAATTTTCTGAGCAATGCTTGTCTTGTTGTCCTAAATTCTTTGAAAATGCCATGTTCTTCTTCGGTTTTGTACAGGTCTGAAACCCTAAGCATAGAAAATTCATGTTCTTTGGCAAATTTATAGATGGAGTAAGCCACTGCTTCAACACTTATATCATCGTATTCTTTTCGACATAATCCTTCCTTGCCCAAGTCCAATCCTTGCTGGCAGTCGTCACCGACAGGTGTCTTTTTCATCAAGTCACACAATGCTATAGCTGCATTTCCTATTGTGGAAATAGAACCTGAGAATTCTTGATTTGAAATCTCTTCTTTTATTACTTTAGCGTTATAATTTTGGCTTGTCGTAATATTATTGCAGTACCATCTTACTATATATGAATTGTAAGAAAGGTTTATAAATGCCACTTCCCAAAACAAGGACGGATTCTCTGCATAGATGATTTGCATAAGTGCTCCTTGTTCTGTTAGATTATTCTTTAAATCCGTAATTTCGGCATCCCTCAACCATGCCTTAAAAGAATCGACTTGAGCTGTTCCCAAACTATTCTCTTTCCAAAATCCAATGGGGTCAATGAAATATTCTTCCACCCATTCATCACGTAGACCAAACTTTTTATATCCTTGGATCTTCGTGCTTATCTTTCTTTCAGAATCTGTTACCATACGTATGCAATCTGCAGTTATACAACCCCTATCATGTGCATTGAAACATTTGTGACAATGGATGCATTTATTTTTATCAATGTTTATTTGCGGTACTATAGAAAGTGCGCCAGTAGGGCAGTCCACCTCACACACCTCACAATGTACACAATATGCTGTTTTATAAGTTAAACGTCTTAAAAGAAATGTCAGCTCGTTTGGCAACCTACCATTAACCTCTAATATCGATTTGTTATTTGTTTCTTTTATAGCAAACGGAAAAACATTTTTCTTAAAATGAAGTTCTCCTTCAAAGCCTTTGTCCGTATTCTTTATAATATAAGGACATAAGGCAGGAAGCCATTTGAGAAAGGAATGCTTTGCATCCGTTATTTCTGCGATGAAATTCAGAGCTGAAAGTTCTGATTTGAATAGCACTTTAGGATAAGATTCCTTTCTGTTTCCTAATGGTTTCAATTTCCATTTCCTTTCAGAAAGGAAATTGCCGAAGTTGGCAATCTTGACTTGTGAAGCGTATTCCTTCAATTTTTCTACAAATGGCTGTAATTCTTTAGGATAAGTTTCTTGTATAACCATGTCATCCCAGGAAGTCGAAAATGGACAAATTAAACATCCTACACGCGCTTTGCCTTTACGATATGCAAAATTAATGGGTAAATTTTGTTCAAATAAGTACAAGAAAATCTCTACCGAATTCCATCCAATTATAGGATGTGCATTATAGATAAACGTATGTTTCCCTTTGCCTAATCGTTGATATCCTTCTCTCCTTACAGACTCCTCCGCTCTCACTCCGTCGAATGTCAGAACACGTGCTTGCTTGTTGCCTTCAACTTTCAACATTCGGTACAACGGTGCCGTTTTCATCACCGAGCAGCACCAACGGTGATTGTCACTTGGTGTGCCAATCTTGTCCCAATAATTAAGCACCGACTCGTGGTTGCGGGCCGTAAGGAAACGGAGAGAAGGAAACTTCTTTTTATAGTACGCCTCCACATCTTTGTAAAGTGCGAGAGAAGGAGGCAGTTCATAGCCCGTATCGCTATATATCACTTCAAAGTCTGTAGGAGGAATAGCACGTGTACACAAGTCGAGTACCACCTGCGAATCCTTTCCACCTGAGAAACTTGCTATAAAACGATCTATTTTGGTGGATAACAACACCCGCTTGCCTTCTTTTTCTGCCGTGGCAAGTGGCATGATGTCGAACGAGTCACAATCCTGTTTAACTACAGCCATGCGTTGCTTGTTCTTCTTTTCCACACACTTCGCCATCGTCTCAAAATCCAGTTTATTGGCATCTGCCTTGTTGTAGGTCTTATTGGCTTTGGCATATGCCAAATAAGTGTCACGGATAAATTCTATGGCTTCGTTTTCCAACACAAACATCAAGTCAGAATTGCGCTGAAGCATCTTCTTCACGTCAACAGGCACCAACTCTATAGGTTCTATATCAGGTTGTATCTCCAGTGTAGGTTTGGTGTATATATTTGCGCCCTTGACATCAAAGAGCCTCACTCCCCTATACCAATACTGCTTGTTGACAGCCCACATAATCGGCTCTTCCACATGAGGGTAAATCCATCCCAATTTGTCAAGTCCCAACAAGTCCAGCTCTTCAAAGAACACAGGACGAGGAGAGATACCCAACGTACCTTCCACAATGCGAGAGTGGAGCAGTACTCCTCCCGTTTCCTTATCCCATGTTATTTTGTACATTTCGGTTCTATCTCTTATTAGGTGCGGATAGAACCCCAATCTCCGACGATAATTATAAAAAATTGCTGTACCTCTACAAAAATAAAGCGGGGATTCGCCTTTGCCCATCCCACATGTCGAGGCCTTCGCATTGCCCTAATCGTCGAGACGGACAACGCTGAAAGCCCACGCATGGTATATATATGATCCCATACGTGAGCAGCCGTATACATACAATAAGTGCATACACAACAAATCACGGCAGGGTATAATATACCTTACCGTGAGCATTTACTGGTTGCCACCGTCCTTTGACGATTATTGTAAGTTGCGAAGTTACGACATGTCAAAGACGGGCGCTAAGTAAACGCCCATTTCCATAAAGTCAAAACCCACCCGCTTGCCCTTTGGGCTTCCAGCAAGTGGATATCTTGTGCAAAGATAACGCAAAACAATCAGAATAACGAATGTTTTACTATGTTTTTCTTCTTGGAGCTAAATTTGCTGTAATAAGGCGTAGCCAATATGCCTAAACTACCTATTTCTGGCATTCTCTCGCCCCTGGCATCTTCTTATACACGAATCCTTCACCACCAGGGAAGTAAGCTTCGAAAACCGTGCAGAGGAACTGGGCGATATCCTTACGCTTCTTGCCAATCTTGAAGAAAGCGGAGCTGGCATACGTCATGAGGTCGGCTTGGCTGCATTTGGCATTAACAGCAATATTGACTTTAGGTATTACTATCAGGTCACGCTCGGCAAAAGCTATAGCACAGGCGTTGATGGCCTCCTGCTCTTCTTTGCAGAACACGCTTATTTTCGCTGCAAACCAGTCAAGTGCTTCTTGTACTTTGTGCTGCTGATCTTCATCCACGGCTTGCGACATTGCAACAGCACGTTCCTGCTCGAGTTTCTCCACCGTGTCCTCAAGCACCGCCACCTTTTTCTTCATGACATTATACTTCACCATATTCGCCATGACGAAGCAATAGCAACACACAACGACTATGAACACAAGCACGGCTTGATAGCGTAGCTCGTCCACAATGTCGTTCAACCCTGCAATGTAATGGCTCATCATTGTCACAGCCATCAACGACAGCGCAGCACCAACATACATAAACCTAATCTTTGCTTTGTCGCTTATGGGCGATATGCCCACAAACAAGGCAAGGATGAGCGACAATGCGCAGAAGCAGAGTGCCAGTAATGCTGTTCCCATATTCTATTCTGTTTTTTAATCTTTCAAACAAGCAAGCGGTATGACTTTAACTCCGTCTGGGCGTGTGTAAGCCATGCTGCCACCTGTCATGACAATCATTAAGTCGGGTTCGCGCAGCGGCACCTGCTTTTCTGTTTTGTTATGCTCTTGAACAAGTCGTTTTATCTCCAGAAGATGTTTGGATCCTTCTTCTATTTCACGGCTGCCAAGTTTGCACTCTATCAGAGCATAGCGTCCATCGTCAAGATGAAGCACCAAGTCGGCTTCCAGTCCGTAGCGGTCGCGATAGTATGACAGGCGGCTATCGTGAGAGGCTGAATACACCCTAAGATCTCGTGCGCACATTTGCTCAAAAATAAAGCCAAATGTCTTTAATTGAGTCATTAAGGATTCTGGTGACAGGTTGAGTAATGCGACTGCAACCGATGGATCACAGAACGCTCGTTTGGGTCTGCTTTGGATTGTTGTCTTGCTCCTTATGGAAGGACACCAAGCCTCTATGTCCTGAATGACAAACAGTTTTTCCAATGCCTCGATGTAGCTTTCAAGCGTAGGCCTGGTACATTCTACATCATCAGACGCAGTAACGTCTGCCAATATGGATGTGGTTTTCGCCAATGTAGAGATGTTGCGTGCGTAAGATTTCATTATCAGGTGCGCCAACTTCTGATTTCTCTTTACTCTATCTATGCGTGATATGTCATTCTTATATACAGACTTTACATACTCTTTGGCAACAAGTAATTTTGACTTGTCGTCACCTAAATTCAATGTTGCTGGCCAACCTCCTCTGCATGCAGCAAATATGATTTCTTCCATTTTTACTTCCGAGGTAGCGAAGATTTCTTCTTGAGGATTGTCGAACATCTCCATCAATGATACGCTGCCGTTAGATTCACCATATTCCCACAGGCTCATGGGCAGCATCTCCATCCGGGAAATACGCCCTGTTCCACTATGATGGATTTTACTGTCGTCAATAGCGTTAGACCCTGTCAATATGAATTGACCAGGCAAGCCACGCTCATCAACCTTTGTGCGCACTGCATCCCATAGCATTGGGGCATCTTGCCATTCATCTATCAAGCGAGGCACTTCCCCTTCTAATAAGAATGAGGGCTTAGTAATGGCTGTAGCCAAATATTCTTCACGATGGTCAGTATCTTGTAAACTAATAACACTATTGGCCAACTGCTTGGCAGTCGTGGTCTTGCCACACCATTTTGGTCCTTCAATGAGCACTGCTCCCATTGCTTTAAGATGCGCTTTAAGCCGCAAGTCAAAGACTCTATTTAGATATGCCATATTCGATTTGTTTTATGCTGCAAAGGTACTCATTTTTATTTGATTACCAAACGTATTTTAAATTTTTGATGCGTTTTATTTTAAGTTTTTGTTGTAATCTATTTGCAATTTTTGATGCGTTTTATTTGTAATTTTTGGGGCGTTTCATCATGTGTTTTTGTGGCAATCCATCGGGTGCTTAAAAATAAATGTGATTTATTTTTGTATTTCTCTCGGTTTGCACTACCTTTGCAGCAGTTGAGTGCGTGTTTGCTTATCGTTGCTTATTTCCATATTTGCAGCACATTTGCAGCACGCTCACGCAGATGGCTTGTTTAATAACGGTTTGCATTTCGAGGAGGTGAAGTGAAAATAGTATAACACAGAAAATAATCCCAGTGGCATTGTGTGCTGCTGGGATTATTTAGTTATAACTAAGTATGCGAGTTCTGGATAAGAAAATCTTTAGAAAATTTCCAATTGCCTTGATTTCTCTACGTGTACCGGCAGTGCTTCCGGCTTATTGTCAAAGAAACAATAGGCTGTAAGAGCAGAACATAAGTTCATGATGAAATTATGTATTGATCGATGCCGTGAATGTACAAGGTTAGCCTTGTTCTTGAGCAACTCGTTGATACATTCGATGATGTATCTCTTTCTAAGTATGATTCTGTCATACATAGGCATAAGTTTGTTCTTCATGTTCGCTTTTAGACCATGTACGAGATGTATGCCTTGGTCGAACAATGTTTCAAAGAGTTCCTTTTTGATATATCCTCTGTCAGCGGACACTTTTCCATACAAGACTTTTGTAAATACGCTCCACAAACGTTCATCCCTGTCATCAACATTTGCCACTGTAAGACAGAAGGTTATAACCTCTCCAGAGTCATTACAGAGCAGATGCAGTTTGAAGCCGTGACACCAACCCATAGTACCTTTCCCATTCTTCGCGAAACCTGCAAATACCTTGTTGAAATAACGCCTTACATTATGACATACAGGTATCATGGTACTGTTGACAAATGTTATTCCCGTACATTTGCCAAAGGCATAAAGCTTCATAAACATCATCATCCTGAAGAAAACACGTGGCATTAGTTCCACGAAACGATTGTAGGATACAGCATCGGGAAACTCCTGCTTGAGTTGTCCGCGGATGCAGTTGAGGTAGTACTCCTTGAAGTTACGGTATGTACCGAAATGATAGCATACAAGAATAGTCATAATCTCGCTTTCAGAAAGACGACCTTCACGATTTCTATAACGTTTTCCTTTACTGTTATTAGTAGGTAGAAAAAGGTTATTTTTGAGCTTGGTATTCAAATTTTTGTTAAATTCGTCTATAATACAGAATATTTCAGTAACTTTGTCGTTGGTAATCATCGCTTTGTTTTTATTTGTAACTTGTTGATTATCATCTATAAAAGTACAAATAATAAGCGAGATTACCAATTTTTTTTAAGAACTTTTCTTATCCCGAACTCGCATAACATTATATATAACTTTGCAAATAATTGCACTTGCTGGTTGATTCTGCGTGCATGCTTTTTTACCAATAATTTGATTAATTCTTTTGGTAATTCTTGGATTACTTGAGCGAAAAGTGTTATCTTTGCCATGAAGGAAAGTTTGATTTTGAGAGAACACTAAGGTAATACTTTTCCTTAATGAGAACGACTTCCATCACTTTTTGGGAAAATATTTATGACACTATTGATTCAAGTTATGTCAAAAGCAAAGTTAAGAAAGAAGTTGGAAACATTACCAAAGGAGAATGTCATTAATCTGATAATGAGCCTTTACGATGCAAGCAAGGAAGCAAAGACCTACTTGGAGTTTTATCTTACGCCCGACAGTTATGCCGAGGTGGAGAAATACAAGAAGATAATACAAAATGAGTTTTTCCCAGCGCGTGGCTTTTCTGAAAAGCCATCGTTCGCTACATGTCGCATGGCTATCACTGAATTTAAGAAGCTGAAACCTGCACCAGAATGCTTAGCCGACTTGATGCTCTTTTACATAGAGCAAGGCTGCGAATATACAATGACTTTTGGTGATATGTGGGAACAGTATTATGTTACTTTGGAGAACAACTTTGAAAAAGCGATGGAGTTCATTTCCCTTCACGGACTACTGCCCAGCTACAACGAACGGATAGAACGCATGCTCAATGCCACGGACTGTGGATGGGGATTTTCGGATACGTTGTGGGGTATATATAGCCAATACCGGTCTTCGTAATCCTAATAAAATAGCTGAGAATCTATAGAGAATAGAGCTGGCACAGAAAAATCTGCAACACAAGAAAGACAAATAGAATTGTAGATATAAGACTTTTGAAGGAGGAGAAAATATCTCCTCTTTTTTATTCTTTATACAAGAATATTTACTATATTTGCAAACAATCATATAATATTTATGGAAAGTCCAACTAATAGAATTAAAGAGGTGCTTATCGAGAAAGGGATTAAGCAAACATGGCTTGCAGAGAAACTCGGTAAGAGTTTCACTATCGTAAACTCCTACGTTTGCAATCGTCGCCAGCCAAGCCTCGAATTGCTATTTCAGATAGCAGAGATCTTGCAGGTTAATCCAAAGGAATTGATTAACACCCCAGATGACTAATAAGAAGTTTTTCGGTTTACATCAAGAATAAAGTTCTGACATAATAAAAAAGAATCATGGCAAAACAAAATACAGCTGATATTGGATTTGAAAAGGAAATATGGAAAGCAGCAGATTTGCTTCGTGGCAATCTTGATGCTTCCGAATACAAATCGGTAGTATTGGGATTGATTTTTCTAAAATACATCTCCGATAAGTTTGAAACCAAATATCAAGAATTAGTCAATAATGGTGAAGGATTCGAGGAAGACCGCGATGAATATATGGCGGATAATATTTTCTTTGTCCCACAAGAAGCACGGTGGAGTGTGGTAGCAAAAGCAGCCCATACACCAGAAATAGGTACGATAATCGACAATGCCATGCGTCTTATTGAAAAGGAGAATCTCCGTTTGAAAGGTATTCTGCCCAAAAACTTTGCTCGCCCAGAACTGGACAAAAGGCGTTTGGGCGATGTGGTAGATTTATTTACCAATATTCAAATGAAAGAACATGGAGATTCCAAAGATATATTGGGACGCACATATGAATATTGCCTTTCTAAATTTGCAGAAGCAGAAGGGAAATTAGCAGGAGAATTTTATACACCTGCTTGCATTGTTCAAACACTTGTCGAAGTTCTGAAACCTTATCACGGACGAGTATATGACCCTGCTTGCGGATCTGGTGGAATGTTCGTACAGTCTGCCAAATTCATAGAAAGGCATCAAGGCAATATCAAAGATATTTCTGTCTATGGTCAAGACAGCAATCCAACGACATGGAAGATGGCTCAGATGAATCTTGCCATTCGAGGTATTGAGGCTGATCTGGGTAAGTTTAATGCAGATACATTCTTTGACGACCAGCATCCAACGTTGAAAGCCGATTTTATTTTGGCTAATCCACCATTCAACCTTAGCGATTGGGGAGCAGACAAGTTGCAAGACGACGTGCGTTGGAAATTTGGCATTCCACCATCTGGCAATGCCAACTTTGCATGGTTGCAACACATGATACATCATTTATCCCCCCAAGGGAAAATAGGTATGGTATTGGCAAATGGTTCTTTATCTTCACAGACAGGAGGTGAAGGAACTATTCGTGAGAATATCATCAAGGCCGATTTGATAGAAGGTATTGTTGCACTACCCTCACAGTTATTTTATACAACAGGTATTCCTGTTTCTCTATGGTTCCTCAATCGTGAGAAGAAGCAGAAAGATAAAATTCTGTTTGTAGATGCAAGAAACATGGGAACAATGGTTACCCGCAAACTTCGTGAGCTCCAAGAGGCAGACATTAAAAAAATTGCAGACACTTTTGATAAATATAATGATGGTAAACTTGAGAATGAAAAAGGCTTCTGTGCAGTTGTAGCCCTTGACGATGTAGCAAAACAAGATCATATTCTTACGCCAGGACGCTATGTTGGCATAGCAGAACAGGAAGACGATGGTATTCCTTTTCAAGAGAAGATGGATAAACTCACAACCGAATTGTCCGATTTATTTGCTCAATCTCATGATTTGGAGGACGAGATACGAAAACAGTTGGCAAGCATAGGCTTCACAATCAAGTAAATGTCTGCATATTCTTCCATATTATCAATTCATTAATATAGAAGAATATGAAAGAAAAATTGATTTTAGAAATTAGCAATGCAATGGCAGGTATATTAAGTGTAGAACAAATGGCACAGCTCAATGGTGTACTACTGCAAGTAATCAGTAACTACACTATTTCGACAGACGATGAGCAGATGCAGGAGAATAATGCATCTAACGAACGTCTGTTAGAGATATTCTTGTCAGCTAAGCAAGTTGAAGGTTGCACCACACCTACCATAAAATATTATGGTTCGACCATTAATCAGCTCTTCAAGAAAATGCCTAAAAAAGTTACGAACTATACAACAGAGGATATTCGTGCTTATCTGGCAGTATTCCAACGAAAGCACAAATCGAGTAAAGTTACAATAGACAATATCCGTCGTATCTTTTCATCTTTCTTTTCATGGTTAGAGGATGAGGATTACATCATTAAAAGTCCTGTACGTAGAATACACAAGGTTAAGACAGGAACACAGATTAAGGAAGTCCTTACTGACGAAAATTTGGAACAATTGCGCGATAACTGTTCAAGGGTACGAGATTTAGCAATGATAGATCTGTTAGCTTCTACTGGTATGCGTGTTGGAGAACTTGTAAAGCTCAATCGTGAGGATATAAACTTCAACGAGCGTGAGTGTATCGTTTTCGGTAAAGGCAACAAGGAACGTATCGTATATTTCAATGCTCGTGCAAAGATTCATCTACAGCAATATCTCGCAGAGCGAAAAGACAGAAACAAAGCATTGTTCGTGTCTCTTGCCAAACCACACAATCGATTACAAATATCAGGAGTTGAGACAAGATTAAGAAAGATTGGGAAGCTTTCAAAGATTGTCCGTGTCCATCCACACAAGTTCCGTCGGACACTTGCGACTATGGCTATAGATAAAGGTATGCCCGTGGAGCAAGTGCAAAAACTCCTTGGACATGTTAAAATTGATACAACCATGCACTATGCGATGGTCAATCAAACAAACGTCAAACTCTCTCACCGCAAATTCATCAGTTAAATCAAAATGCAAACTGCATATCACACATATAGCTCATATCAACCGCTATTTCATAAAAATAGGCGGATAAATGATAATTTAAATTAATATTAATAATGCAGTGGACAAGAGAATATATTGCAAAAGAACCAAGTCTTAGGACTTTTGAAACGCATATTTCAACAATAGAAAACAATGTTGAGATTAATCCTTCTTTGTGCGTTGAAGTAAGCAAAAGTCTGACGGAGGCACTTTGCAAAACAATTCTCACTAATCAAAATGCAACATACAAAGATGATATTTCAGTTAATGGTTTAGTAAAGCAGACCTTAGAACATCTTATAAAACAGACTGAAAAAGAGATAGTTGGTCTATCTGAACTATGCCGTAGAATTTCTACTGTCATTCAATCAATTGCAGAGATACGAAATAATGCAGGGTTTGCTTCACATGGTTTGGATGTATTGCATCCTCAGATAGACAAATCACTATCCCTACTGATATACAAAACAACAGATGTTCTCTGTGGGTTCATTTTACATTTTTATTTCAGTTATGCTCACCACGCTAACCAAAGATTAATTTATCAAGATTGTGAGTGCTTTAATGATTGGTTTGATGAAGAAAATCCATTAGAAGTAGGAGGCGTACACTTATCAGCATCAGAGGCTCTTTACAACTTAGATTATCAAGCTTATAAAGCTAACTATATAGATTATTTAGAATTTCTTTTAGAAATGAATGAACAATAAAAATAAAAAACAATGCCCTTCACAGAAGATAATTACGAAAAAGCACTGATATCCCTCTTTGAGGGAATGGGCTATCAATATTTGTACGGTCCAAATATTGAAAGAGACTACTATGTGCCATATTATGAAGCACAATTAGAAGAAAGTCTGCAAACTGTTAATCCAAAGAAGCCACATGCAGCTATTCATGAAGCGATTATCAAACTACGCAATATTGATATGGGTAGTTTGGCGCAGCGTAATGAAACTTTTACAGACTATTTGCAGCATGGCATAGAGGTTTCTTATTTCAATGGCAAGGAAATACGCAATGAAATGGTCTATTTGATAGACTTTGAGCATACGGACAAAAACACTTTTCAAGTTATCAATCAATGGACATTCATTGAAAATGCAGAGAAACGTGCCGATATCATTGTATTTGTGAATGGTTTACCATTGGTGGTTGTAGAATTAAAATCACCTTCCCGTGAAGAGACGGACGCTTCAGAAGCCTATCTTCAACTCCGCAATTATATGAAGGATATACCATCGTTGTTCGCTTTCAATATGTTCTGTGTAATGAGCGATATGGCTCTTTCCAAAGCTGGAACAATTACCAGCAATGAAGACCGTTATATGGACTGGAAGACAAAGGATGGCAATTATGAAACAAACGAAGAACTGCACTACGATACCTTTTTTGAAGGAATATTTCAAAGAGAACGGCTTTTGGATATCATCAAGAATTTTATTTGTTTCTCCAAAGAAGAAAGAGGGAGTGCCAAGATATTAGCTGGGTATCATCAGTATTTTGCAGTGAAGAAAGCCATCGAACGTACCAAACATGCTACAGTAAGTAATGGTAAAATAGGTGTGTTCTGGCATACGCAAGGTAGCGGAAAATCATTGTCAATGGTTTTCTACGCCCACTTGCTTCAACAAGAATTATCACAACCTACTATTGTTGTGATTACCGACCGCAACGATTTAGACGATCAACTCTATACCCAATTCTCTAAATGTAAGGAGTTCTTGCGTCAAACACCAGTGCAAGCCAATAGTCGTGAGAATCTAAAAGAGCTATTAAGTGGACGAGAAGCTAATGGCATTATCTTCACAACTATGCAGAAGTTTGAGGAGTCTGACGAACCTTTGTCAGAAAGAAGAAATATTATCGTGATGACTGATGAGGCACATAGAGGACAATATGGTTTTGAGGAAAAAGTCGACGCCACTACAGGTAAGGTCTCTATCGGCACGGCAAGAATCATTCACAATTCACTACCCAATGCTTCATATATTGGCTTTACTGGTACACCTATTTCTACCAAAGACCGAGATACCGTAGAGGTTTTTGGCGATTATATTGATATTTATGACATGACGCAGGCGGTCAACGACGGTGCTACTTGTCCTGTATATTATGAATCTAGAGTTATCAATCTAAATCTTGACGATGCTACCTTGCAAGCCCTTGATGACGAATACGAGCTGTTGGCTGAAGAAGGTGCAACGACAGAACAGATAGAGAAAAGCAAGAAGGAGATGTCACACTTGGAAGAGATACTCGGTGCACCAGCTACCATCGATTCTCTTTGCCAAGACATTCTCAAACACTATGAGGAAAACCGTCAATATGAATTAACAGGTAAGGCCATGATAGTGGCATATTCGCGTCCCATAGCGATGAGTATTTATCACCGACTATTAGAGCTTCGCCCAAAATGGACGGATAAAGTGAAAGTTGTCATGACGGGCAGCAACCAAGACCCAGAAGAATGGCACGACATTATCGGAAATAAGCAGTATAATAAAGAACTTGCCAAACGATTTAAGGATGACAACGACCCGATGAAGATTGCTATTGTAGTCGATATGTGGCTCACAGGCTTCGACGTTCCCTCATTGGCAACTATGTATGTTTACAAACCAATGAGCGGACATAACCTAATGCAAGCCATTGCACGAGTGAACCGTGTATTCAATGGTAAAGTGGGTGGATTGGTTGTTGACTATATCGGTATTGCCAAAGCCTTGAGAGAAGCCATGCGTGATTATACGGGGCGCGACAGAAAGAACTTTGGAAACCCAGACATCAAAGGCATGGCTTTTACAAAGTTCAAAGAGAAGTTGGAAGTGTGCCAAGACTTATTTCATGGTTATAATTATAGTAAGTTCCACACAGGGACAGATGCTGACCGTGCTAAATTAATCAAAGGTGGTGTAAACTTTATGTTGGCAACCGACAAACAAGAACAACTGCCATTATATATGAAAGAAGCAGCATTGCTGCACAATTCCATCACTCTTTGCCGAAGCCTGCTGAATGAAGAGCAACGCTTCTTAGCTGCATTCTTTGAAACTGTGCGCACTTTGCTCTCCCGAATGACAGGTAAAGGAAAAGTTACGAAGAAAGAAATTAATGCCCGTATCAGTGAATTGCTGAAACAAAGTGTAAAAAGTGAAGGTGTAATCAATCTTTTCTCTGATGTTAAAGCCGAATTTTCCCTCTTTGATACAGCCTTCTTAGATGAAATTTCTAAGATGAAAGAAAAGAATATAGCTGTAGAACTGCTCAAAAAACTATTGGCGGAGAAAGTGGCACTCTATCAAAAGACCAATATTGTGCAGTCAGAGAAATTCTCAGACCTACTCAATCGCTCTTTATCCAACTATTTGAAAGGATTACTCACCAATGAAGAAGTTATCCAAGAACTTTTGCAGTTGGCAAAAGAGATTGCTTCGGCCGATTCAGCAGCTAAAGAACTTGGACTCACTCCTGAAGAAAAGTCATTCTATGATGCCTTGACCAAACCGCAAGCAGTTCACGACTTCTATAGTAATGAAGAATTGGTAGCTATGACAAAAGAACTTACTGACTCTCTACGTAAGAACCGCACTATCGATTGGCAAAAGAAAGAATCAGCCCGTGCAGGTATGCGCAGAATGATTAAGCACCTACTTAAGAAATATCATTACCCACCAGAGGAAGCTGCCAATGCATTAGAAACTGTCATTAAGCAATGCGAGCAGTGGACGGATAATGAACAAGAGAATTATTCAACAAAATCAGTCAAGATATATGAAATCCACGAGGATGACATACTAATGGCAGCAGAACCATAATATATGAAAAAATCAGTTTGGCTTAGAAAAATCTCTATAAGGGCTCGGCAAAAAAGAATTCTTCGTAAGAAGGCACAACGTAAGAAAGAAACCAAAAGGAATAGAACCTTAGCACAAGGTATTTGCAAGGAGGAACTTAAATGGAGAAATATTTATAAACGAGAATTTTATGATTACATAAAAATTCCTGCTCCCAATAATTTATCTTTAATAGATAATACTGAATCAGTACTTAATTTTATATCAAGACTAAGAGAATGTTTTGAAAAAAAGAAAAAAGTATTTATTAATTTGACTCGTGTAAGTAATATTAGTGGGGATGGAATTTTAATATTACTATCCAACCTCGTTCTTTTCAAAACAAGAAAAATTAAATTTAATGGAAATTATCCAAAAGATAAAAAAACGAGGAATAAACTAGAGAAGACATGTTTTTATGATGCTATTTATAATTTTAACTACGCAGAAGAGAGTAAATATGATCTTACGAAAAATGACATATTTACACATGCACAGAAAAATGTAGATTCTCAACTTACAGCAGATTTAATAACAAAAAACTCTGCATATCTTTGGGGTGAAGAACGACGTTGCACAGGGTTACAAAGAGTATTCTTGGAACTAATGCAAAATACCAATAACCATGCTAGTAAAACTATAGGTGATAAATATTGGTGGCTGAATATGGAAAAGAAGAAAGACCCCAAGAGAATTTGCTTCTCTTTTATAGATTATGGCATGGGCATCTTTAAGAGTTTAGATAACAAACCCATTACTGATAAATTATATGATTGGGTAAAGAAAATTTCTCCGTGGTGTAATCCACAGAATCATGCAGAACTTTTAAAAAACATTTTTGAAGGCACCTTCCACAAGACCGTAACTGGCAAAGAATATAGAGGTAAAGGCATCCCTGGTATTTATAATCGCTTAAAAACTGGGTATATAAGCAATTTAGTATTAATCTCCAATGACTCGATGGGTAAACCCAACGAGGATAAATATGAAATACTTGACAATAAATTAAATGGAACTTTCGTTTATATAGAAATAGATGCTCAATGTAAGAATCTACCCTTAGCAGTATAAATTATGAAATATTCTATTGCAACACAATTTTCTAGAGTACCATCTGCTCGCAATGAAGGAGAGGGGAAGTACTCTGGTATCAGTCTAAGAAAGATAATATACCCTTTATTAAAAAAGTGTATTCGTAATCAAGAAAAGTTTATAATAGATTTAGATGGTACAGCTGGTTATGGGACATCTTTCCTTGAAGAAGTTTTTGGGGGGTTAATTAGAGAAGAAAAATTAGACTATAGTGCGGTGTGTAAAACTTTAGAGATAATCTCAGATGAAGAACCCGAATTGAAAGAAGAATGTTGGGAATATATAAAAGATGCATATGAAAAAAGTTAATATACTTATTATTTTTTCATTAGGTTGGATAGTCGGACTAATACTTTCAAACTTAAATTTCTTCTTCTACGATAACAAATTTAATATATTCGAGCTACTGTATTTTATCTGCAATGCATTGCTAACAGTATACGTAGCTTACATTATCAGCCAAAGTATCGAATCAAAAAAAGGTGAAAAAGGTATTATTATAGAAAAGGCTAATGAAATTGACGAATTATTAAAAGACTTACAGAACAAGTTTGTAGAGCGTAATGGTAAATATACCATAAACAACCTCACTATTGTTGGTCAATCTAAAGTTATCAACATGATAATAAATCAAACAAGAAAAAGTGTAATAAAATATTATAAAGATATAGAAGATTCAGACGATTTTAAACAAATAAATATACGCAAACTGGTAAGAATATGTACTAATAGCCAACCCGGAAAAGAAGATATTATAAAATGCGAAAATGAAATATGGACATATTCTCCAGATAAATACGTTGAAATAATCAATGAATTACAAAGACTTAGAGAGCTTTGTTACCTTAACAAATTAGTATTAAACAAAGCTTAAATGTGCTTAGTTTTTGTGCTTTGACGATAACATCCAAGATGTTTACTAATCGATACTACTCAAATTGAGGAAACATTTTTGTACCATAAGAATGTAATACACTGATAATCAGTATAAGATAAGTTTGAGGAAGTAATATTCGTTATTCGTTAGATAGTGTAACAAGGAAATAGGTTATTTATGGCAAAAGACAGTTTATTACTTTTATTGGGGAATCCTTTTTATGGTGTGTATTTTTCTGAGACGGATTTTTCTCTTCAAATAGAAAGCATTCATGGTCTCAAACATGACTATATAAATATTCTGCAAGATTATCTTTTGCAACACACTTCGCCTTTTAGTGTAAAAGAATTGCGCGACATAGGGCTTGCAGATATTGTTGGCAAAATAAAGATTTTGGAAAGCAATATGTTTCAAAATGGTGAATGGGCGTATTTGGATGATAGTGCTACTATAGATATTGCAGACTTGCAACAAAGGCTATTGGATTTTTTATTTGACTCCTTTGTAAAACGTCATCCTTCTAAATACATTTACAGCACGAGGATTGAACGTTATGCAGAATCTTATAGGCAAAATCATTGTGCTCAACTTAAAGCCTTTTATAAAATAAAACAGATATTTATAAAAGAAGCTGAAAACAATCCTTATATAAGTATTGAGGTGCAAAATACATCACACGAATTACGATGCGAGATAAATTTTGACGGGAGAATTTGGATACAACTATCTGGTAATATGAGTAATAGTCTTACTTTGTATAAAGTTTCTTCTCAATACGACCAGCCTCCGTATTTCATCAATATCGATAATGGCGAAAAACCTTTTTCAATTTTTTGCCGTTTTGACAATGAAAAAAGCAAACAGAATCTAATGTTCCAAGATGTTAAAGACATCATATTTGAACAACCTGATAATATGGAAAAACATAAAACAGTCATACGAAACGCTTTCTTGTCTGTTTTTGAAGTGCAAATACAATTGGAGGAAATAATATATGATCCTGTAAGAAAGTGCTACTGCCTTTCAAAGGAAAAAGAACAAAAAATGTTTAATGAATTTATTCCACAAGAATCAAAATGCAAACAATTTGCAAAATACACTTCTTTCTCAACTTTAATGGCTACGCTTCAAAGTGGAAGGATACGCATGAATTCAATTGTAGGTATGAATGATAAAACTGAAATGTTTTTCCTTTCAGATACAATTAAAAACTTTCAAGAGAGTATTGCAGAAGAAGGAGATAATCTGTTTTTGGCTAATCGAAATTTTATCACATCCTTCTCAGAGCGTATAGACGAACTTGATATGTGGCGTTTCTATGGCGACAATGCACATGGAGTTTGTATGGTTTTTGAGTCAAAAGAAAATTCAGAGACTGGGATTAAAGAAGTTTTATATATAAATAAAGAGACAAATGACAGTGTAAAACGTATGAATGAGATACTCTCTAAATTAAAAGACGATAAAATAAATTTTCGTTTTCCCATACTTGATAATCATAAGCCTTTCTATAAATCAGAGGATTTTAAGAATGAGGCAGAACATCGCCTGTTGATGGTCTCAGATAAACGCACAAATTGGGTTATAGCACAACCTTATAACATACTTTCACCCTATGTTGAAAGAGATTTGGGGATAGATGGTCAAGATGGAAATACAGATTTTCCTCTTGTCCTAAAAAAGATTATCCTTGGACCTGAAATGTTAAATAAGGAAATAAACAAAATACAGTTAGAGCAATTCATTAAGAGCCGTTATTCTAATGACCGCATTGAGATTTGCGAGAGTAGAATATCAACGTATAGATGATTCCGAGGAAGCATTGATGCCATGAAAGTGTCATTGTGCTTATTCAGGAGGGAGCATCGTGCCGTATGAAATAATTATTGCGCTTAGGAAAAAGTCATCGAAAAATACTCGTTATCAGAAGTTTGTTGTACCTTTGCACCGAATTTTAATTTGCCCTATGGATAATTGCCGTGGGTAGCATGGCAAAAGAGGGCGAAAAACCGTATTTATATTAACAATAAGGTGCTGGGTATAAAAGATTGTCACTTCGATGATTACAAAAGTCTTGTCTGTTACTCTGTGGCGGATGGACAAGGCTGGCTGGGTGCCTATTCTATTTTAATTGACCACACATGGAAATGATTGTAGATTTATTGACAGGAACGAGCATCGGGCAGTCAATTTTCGTTTTAGCTTTGGTGGTGACAGTGGGACTGTCGCTTAGTAAAATCAAGGTTGGCGGATTTTCGCTTGGAGTCACTTGGGTTCTTTTCTCTGGAATTTTGGCTGGTCATTTAGGCCTCGCTATCGATCCCACCGTACTTTCTTTTGTTAAGGAGAGCGGAATGGTCATGTTCATCTTCGGCATTGGCATGATTGTAGGTCCAGGGTTCTTCTCTACTTTCAAGCAAGGTGGCATTCAGCTGAATTTGCTTTCCATTGCTTCGGTTTTCATTGCACTCATCATCACCTATCTGATATTCTATTTTTCAGGTAATTCGATTGAGGCGATGGTGGGCATTATGTCGGGAGCTGTCACCAACACCCCCGCTCTGGGTGCCGCACAAGAGGCTGCCAAGGGGCTGACGGGAATCGCTTCGCCTGACATCGGTATTGGCTATGCGTTGGGTTATCCCATGGCCATTCTTGGAATGATTATCACTACTGGTGGATTGAAATGGGCTTTCCGGGTGAAAGTTGATGAGGAGTCGCAGCGCATTGAGGACAGGGAGAAGGCGCAGCGCAAAGAGGCACTTGTCATCTCTGTGGAGGTGACCAATCCTTCGGTGTTCCAGAATAAGGTGGCTCATGTGAAGACATTGCTCGACAAACATGATTTCCTCATTTCGCGCATCATGCACAAGGACACCGGTGTCATTGAGATGGCTCATCCTGAAACGGTTATCAATGAGGGCGACAAGCTTCTGATTATTGCCGAACAGAGTGAGGTTGAGATTATCTGTGCCTTCATCGGCCACCGCATAGAGATGACGGATGCCTTGTGGGGCAAACTCGACCACCGGCTCATCTCGCGTAGGTGTCTCGTGACGCAGGGAGGCATCAATGGTAAGAGCATTGAAGAGTTAAAACTCCGTTCGATATACAATGTCAACATTTCGCGAGTCCATCGTGCTGGCGTTCATCTGATAGGAAAACCTGACTTGCGTCTGCAAATCGGTGATACCGTGATTTTGGTCGGTGAGGAGGAGAACGTGAAACGTGTGGAGAGAATATTGGGCAACTCGGTCAACAGTCTTCGTCGTCCCAATCTGTCAGTGCTTTTCTTCGTTCTTTTGCTGGGAGTGCTGATAGGAAGCATCGAGATTCCACTGGCTGGAATGCCGATGCCTGTCAAACTGGGCTTCTCTGGCGGTACGCTTATCGTCGCCATACTCATCAGTAATTTCGGAACTCGTTTCAAACTGAACACTCATAATACGCAGAGTGTCAACCTTATGTTAAAGGAATTCGGCATTACGCTATTCCTCGCTTGTGTGGGATTGAGCGTAGGCGGCAACTTTGTCAGCAAGCTGCTCGACGGCGGTTACCTTTGGATGGGCTATGCCCTCATCATTACGCTTGTTCCGCTCTGGATCACCTCCGTGCTGGGACGCTACTGGCTGAAGCTCGACTACTTCACGCTGCTGGGTTACATTGCCGGAACCATGACTTTTGCTCCGGCACTGTCGCTGACTCCCGATGCTTCGAAGAACAATATCCCTGCCATTCGTTATGCTACGGTTTACCCACTGACACTGTTTGTAAGGGTGATGCTTGCGCAATGGATGATCTTGCTGTTTGCAAAGTAGGGCTTCAACTGTTTCATTTAAAGTATTTGATAATATTAGTCCCATCAGAATAGTGGTCATGCCACACTCTGATGGGACTTTTATTGATGTGCGACTCTCCGAATTAATAGCATTCCAGCTGGTGGTCGTGATCAGTTGTAGAGTCGTCCTCGCCCCCTTGTTCGCTAAGAGCTAAGCTATTGCGAGGCGAAAGCTGACCTTTTGCACTGCGATTGGTCACTTATGGGATAATGAAAGCTGACCTTTTGCAAGGCGGAAGCTATCGTTCAGTCTGTCAGCGAGTTACGTTATGGGAAAAATCCGTGGTCTTGCGAGGCTCTTTTGGGCTGGCAACGGAGGAGGATGATGTCGCTCTCGTCGGACTATTCTATCTCGACAATATCGCCTTTTGCCTGTTCACGCGCATCGTCAAATTTCTTCTTCATGGTGGGATTCATGTAGGTCAGCTTGCGGATGGTCAGTTTCTCGGCATCGTCGTTGGCCAATTTCAGGTTTCTCTTTGACTGTAACAGCTCCTCCCTTACCTTTTGCAGTTTCGTTATCGTGCCGTCGATGTCGTTGATGGCCTTGTCGAATTTCTCGGCGGCTTTCTCATAGTGGTTGCCGAATGCCTGTTTGAAGTCCTCAAGTTTGTTCTCGAAGTTGGTTACATCGACTTCCTTGCTTTGTGCTTGCGCCAATTGCCGTTTGTAATCCACGCTTTTTTTCGATGTTTGCACGAGTAATGTTATGAGAGGGATGAAGAACTGGGGGCGGATGACATACATTTTCGGGTATTTGTATGAGACATCGACGATTCCTCCGTTGTAGAGTTCGCTCTCTGGCTCAAGCAAGCTGACGAGAACGGCAAACTCGCAGTTCTTCTTCCTTCGGTCGTCATCGAGCTTTTTGAAGAAGTCTTCGTTCTTATGCTTTGTTGCCGTGGTGTCCATCTCATTTTTCATTTCGAACATGATGGATATGTATTCAATGTTGTCTTCGTAATCGCGGAAGATGAAATCGCCTTTTGTCCCATCCGAGGCATCGTTGTCTTTCTCAAAGTAGGCGTTGGGCATGATGGAGCGGAGGTATTGGTTGAACTGTGTCGAGCAGTGGGCCTCAAGTGTCTCGCCGACCATTTTCGTTGACATTCTGGTCTTCAGGTCTTTGTAGTAGTCCAGTTGCTCTTGCTTGAGCTTCAGCTCGTCCTCATGCTGCTTTATCAGTGCGACTTCGTGTATTTGGGCCTCTTTTTTCTCCAGTTCCACCGATGCCCGCAGTTCGCTGATTTCCCTTTCCTTCGCCTGAAGGTGTTGCTGCGCTTTGTTGCGTTCCTCCATCAGTGCCATTTGGAGTTTGCTCTCTCCCTGAAGGAGTTGCGACTGCAGTTCGGTGCGTTCTTTTTCCATGTCCGCAACGGTCTGCAACAGCTCTGCTTTTTTCTGGCTTTCTATGCTTTTCAACTGTCCTTTCAGACGTTCGATTTCTTGGTCTTTCTCGTTTTTCACCCGGTTTATTTCCGTCTCTTTCGAATTTATTTCCTGTTCCTTGGCATTGAGGCGTTGCATCAGTTCCTTTTCAGCTCTTGCCTTGGCCAGTTCTTGCTCGGCCCGGTTCTTCTCGTGCATCTCCTCTATCCGGCACTTTATTTCAGCTTCGTACTCTGCGTTCTTCACTTGGCTCACTATCGATGCATAGTCGGCCTCATCAACGGTAAACACACTTCCACATTTTGGGCACTTGAGTTCTTTCATAATTTCGTAGAATAATTTCGTTTTTGTCAGTCAGACGATGGTTTTGGATGATGTTATTGCTACAAATATAGTGACTTTATCTTGAAATCCCAAGGCAAACTTTCGATATTTCATGCAGTTGACAGTGGCAGAAGGGTTCTTGAGAGGTCATGGTGGATGTTTCATTTTTATTACAGTCTTTAGTTTTTAGGCTACGGAAAGTGTCGAAACGTATAAATTTATCATGATTTAACAAAATATAGTTATAAAAATTTGTATTCTGTTTGATAATCGTTATATTTGCATTTGTACTTTAGTTTGAATTGAAAAGCCGAACTGCAAGTTGGAAAGAGCGTAGGCATCATTATAAATATCTGTAAATATGGATAAAGAAGAAGGAAAGAAAAAGGCTAAGAATTTGAAGAAAGATGCAGAGAAAAAGTTAGATAATCTGGAAGATAAGGTCGAAGGCATAGCTGAATCGGTCAAGGATAAGGTTGACGATGTATTGGGAGACTTCAAGGATAACGAGACTGTGAAGAACCTTCGCGACAAGGCCGAGGATTTGCTCGATGACATCAAGGATAACGAAACCGTCAAGAATGTTACGGAAAAGGTGGAGGATACCTTTGAGGAATTGAAGAAAAACGAGACCGTTAAGAACGTTACCGAGAAACTGGGCAGCACGATTGAAAATGCTGGCGAGCAGGTTCAGAAGTCAGGATTCTGGCAAAAGATAAAAGGCTTCTTCGGCGGTAAATAATCTTTTCCTGTGATGAGGGCCTCTCTCTCTTCTCCTGTCTAAAGGGGGCGGATAGAAGTTAGGAGACGAAGGCTGGGCAAGGGTTCTTCCATTGTCCGATTTCTGTAGGATTTTCGCCCCATGATTGTTCGCCCAATCCTCAATCGACTTATATGTCTGTACTGTTTTTATTCGATGGTCGGGTAGATTCTATATCGCCTCTCCAAAGCTATAATGAGGCATATCGGGATAAAACGACAAACAAGATTTCGGCAAGGGTATAAAAACGGCTGGTAACAAAGTTGGTATCATTGTAGGATGCGTTTGCCATCTGCCGGCCGATAGCGGTCGATGTTAACGAATATTTGCGTGCCTGATGGCGTGCTACATTGCAAAAGGTCCAAAGCCAGATTCTCTCTCTCTTATTTGCTGGCTTCGTACTAAAAAAGGGGATATGCCATGGCATATCCTCTTTATTTTGTTGTTTTTGGAAAGATTAAGCTTCAGCTGGTGCTTCAGTCTCTGTTGGAGCAGCCTCAGCCTCTGTTGCCTCAGCGGCTACTTCCTCATTGTTGGCAGCAGCCTCTGCAGCCTCTGCTTCTGCTTTCGCAGCAGCTGCGGCAGCCTTCTTGTCAGCTACCTTCTTGGCAATAGCTTCGTTTACTTTCTTTTCTTCTTCAAGATTCTTTGCTGCGGCAGCCTTCTTGTCTTCGGCAGCTTTCTTGCCCAAAGCCTCTGTCGCAGCTACCTTAGCTTGTTTCCAAGCGTCGAACTTCTGCTGGCAAGCAGCTTCGTCAAAAGCGCCCTTCTTTACACCACCACGGAGATGTTTCATCATGTAAACACCTTCGCTCTTGAGGATGTAGCGGGCTGTGTCTGTTGGTTGAGCGCCTGTCTCAAGCCAATAAAGCGCACGGTCGAAATTCAAATTGATTGTGGCAGGTGTGGTATTAGGGTTGTAAGTACCAATCTTTTCAATACATTTACCATCTCGTGGTGCGCGAACGTCAGCGGTCACAATGCTATAGATAGCATGGCCTTTACGACCACCGCGTTGCAATCTGATTTTTGTTGCCATAATTTGCTTTAATAACTTTTATTAGTTTGAATTTTATGCCATTATCTCGTAATAGCGGGTGCAAAATTACGTCTTTATTTTCTAACCACCAAATAATCTGTTCATTATCTGTTGGTTTTATTTACATTAGTGTAATTATTTGCTGGCGTTAGCTTTGATAGCCTCTCTGATGAGCCCCTCAATTTCTTCGGTCAGCTCTGGATTGTCTTTCAGCAAGGTTTTGGTTGCGTCGCGGCCTTGTGCGAGCTTCGTTCCGTTGTAACTGAACCAGCTTCCGCTCTTCTGAATGATGTCGTAATCAACCCCAAGGTCGAGTATTTCGCCAATTTTCGAAATGCCTTCGCCGAAGGTTATCTCAAATTCAGCTTTCTTGAAAGGGGGTGCCACCTTGTTCTTCACAACCTTCACGCGCACCAAATTGCCTGTGACATTGTCACCATCCTTAATCGAAGAGGCACGGCGGATGTCGAGACGGACCGTGCTATAGAATTTAAGTGCATTGCCACCAGTGGTTGTTTCTGGATTGCCGAACATCACTCCAATCTTCTCACGCAACTGGTTGATAAAGATGCAGCAGGTATTTGTCTTGGCAATGGTCGATGTCAACTTGCGCAGCGCCTGGCTCATCAATCGTGCTTGTAATCCGACTACGTTGTCGCCCATGTCGCCCTCAATTTCCTTTTTGGGTGTGAGTGCTGCTACAGAGTCAACCACGAGTATGTCAACGGCAGACGAGCGAATAAGCTGATCGGCAATTTCGAGTGCTTGTTCACCGTTGTCTGGTTGGGAAATCCAAAGGTTATCGACATCCACTCCCAGTTTCGATGCGTAGAAACGGTCGAAGGCATGTTCAGCATCGATAAATGCTGCTACGCCTCCCGCTTTCTGAGCCTCGGCGATTGCGTGGATGGCAAGGGTGGTTTTACCTGATGATTCTGGACCATAGATCTCTATAATCCTGCCCCTCGGATAGCCGCCCACGCCGAGTGCGAGGTCGAGTTGGATGCTTCCGGTCGGTATCACCTCAACATTCTCTATCTGCTTGTCGCCCATGCGCATGATGGCACCTTTGCCGAAATCTTTCTCAATCTTAGTCATTGCGGCCTGTAGTGCCTTCAGTTTTCCTTCAGCTGATGATGCGGCGCTTGTATTTTCTTTTGCCATTTTCTTTTTCTTGTTTTCTATTGTATAATAAAAGTGTTATTTCTTTTTCTTCCTGCTCTTAGGGTAAGGCAGTACTTCGGCCAGCTTGCTCACTACTTTTACTGCGAAGTCGGGTTTCGACACGTCCAAAATATAGTGTAGTTTGGCCCCTTCGTAGGGATATCCCTGTTCGGCCGCCGACATCAGCTCCCCGATTGTCTCGTGCATTTTCACGTACGGGATGTCATCGCCCACGATAACCACTGGCTTATCGTTTACATAGATCATGTAATCGCCGAACATTTTCCTGTACTTCACCTCACCTGCGGTTGCTATCTGTTTGCAGATGAATTCTATAACGTCCAAAGACGATGTCATATCCTTAAAGTTCCAAGTCGCCTCCGAACACCTCGTGCCAAGGCAGACCTTGCTTGTTGAGTTGTTCCATGAATGGGTCTGGGTCGAAATCCTCAAGGTTCCAAACGCCTGGCTTGCGCCAAAGCCCCTTGAAGAACATCATTGCTCCGATCATGGCTGGTACACCCGTGGTGTAACTTACGCCCTGCATGCCTGTTTCGTTGTAAGCGTCCTGATGTTTGCAGTTGTTGTAAACGTAGTAGGTTTGCTCTTTTCCGTCCTTGATACCGCGGATGCGACAGCCTATGGATGTTTCGCCGTCGTAGTTCTCACCCAAGTCTTGTGGGTTGGGCAATACGGCTTTGAGGAACTGCAGCGGTACAATCTTCACCTTTGCGCTCTTGCCGCTTCCATCGGCCAATGGAGCTTCATATTCGATTTCGTCGATGCGACTCATGCCGAGGTTTTGGATGCAGTCGAGGTAGGTAAGGTATTGCTGACCGAAAGTCATCCAGAAACGTGCGCGCTTGATGGTAGGATAGTTCTTCACCAGCGACTCCAGCTCCTCGTGGTGCATCAGGTAAGAGTCGCGTGGTCCGATGTTGGGGTAGGTCAGGTCTTGATGTATGGCCAATGGCTCAGTCTCAATCCATTTCCCATCTTCGTAGTAGAGACCTTTTTGGGTAATCTCACGGATGTTGATTTCTGGGTTGAAGTTGGTTGCGAAAGCCTTGTGGTGGTTACCTGCATTGCAGTCCACGATGTCGAGGTAGTGTATCTCGTCGAAGTGGTGTTTGGCTGCGTAGGCTGTGAAAGCTTGCGACACTCCTGGATCGAATCCGCAACCGAGGATAGCCGTCAGTCCGGCTTTCTCGAACTTGTCCTTGTAGGCCCATTGCCAACTGTATTCGAAGTGTGCCTCGTCCTTCGGCTCATAGTTGGCCGTGTCGAGATAGTTGCATCCGCATGCCAGACAAGCGTCCATGATGGTCAGGTCCTGATATGGCAAAGCGAGGTTGATTACCAGTTCTGGCTTGAACGAGTTGAATAGCTCTTTCAGTTGCTCCACATCGTCGGCGTCCACTTGTGCGGTCTTGATGTCGGCCTTGTATCCCTTGTTGTGAATGGCCTTCACCAATGCATCGCACTTTTCCTTGCGACGGCTTGCTATCATAAACTCCGTAAATACGTCTTGGTTCTGGACGATTTTAAAAGCTGCAACGGTGGCAACGCCGCCCGCCCCGATCATTAGTACTTTTCCCATTGTTCTGTATTCTTTTTATTTTGTTTTCTTTTCTATTTCGTCAGCGGTTATCCCCATGGCATTCATGATGGAGTATCCGAGAATCTGCTGTTTGAAATTCCCGCCCTCCATGGGCTGCATGGCAAACAGTGTGACGTGCTTTTCCTCGTCGTCAACATCCTTCAGCGCGTTGCGGAGCAGGTTATAGATGTTGCCATCTTCGGCATTGGGGACAATCATGATGCGGCTGACCTCCTTGTGGCTCAGTACAATCTTCAGGAAATCGAGCATCACTTCGTCCTTTTCGGTCACCTTTCCGCCTGTTGCGATGGTGTTGATGATGAACTCGCCGAGAGTCTCGTCCTTGAAAGCCTGTTTGTCGAGTTCTTGCCCAAGACTTGAGGGGACGTAGTTGTCGAGTTGCCGTTTGCCCTTGTCGTGCAATACCACCACCTGTGTCTCGTGATTGCCCGGTTTCATCCGCCCGTCGAGAGCAATGTTCACAATCCACTGGCTGAAGTCGGCTGCTGGAATCCTCCTGTCCAGCATTCTCTCAAAGTTCAGAGTCAGGTTGAATGCCACGTCGTCGATGTAGTCGGCGTCAACAATTATGACATTCTCGCTCATTTTTATGTTCTGCGAATCTTGTAAATTCATAGCTACAAAGATACATTAAAACGTGGGAAGTTCAAAATAATTAAGAAAGTTTTGGATAGGTTTTTTCATAATTCGCAGTCGCTTTGACGTGTGATGGTGGATGCTTTGGTGATAGCTGGTGTCAAATAAAAATCACCGTCACATTCCGTTGTCTGCCCCATCGCCTTGCGAAAGATGAGCTTTTGCGAGACGAAAGGTGAGGTTTCGCACGGTGAAAGATGAGCTATTGATGTGAGAAATGTAACAGACTGAATAACAATGTGTTAAAATCGTCTTATGAAAAGTTGATTTGTCAAGTCTTTTCGCACAGTTGTAATCTCCAATCGGTCATTGAAATCAGTCTGAAAGCCATGTTATCACCACCTGATAGTGAGATTGCGCCCTAATTACCGATTGTGGATTATGGTTGGTGGGAGAGGTTTGGAGTGCCTGCAGGCAGGCTGTCGTAATGTCTTTGACTTGATGACGGCGAGGCAGAATTGAAGTGAATAGAGTTAAAAAGCGAAATTTTAATGGCGATGTGAAAGAAAATATTTATATTTGTAGTGATAAACGGAAGGGAAAGGCTATGCAGAAATACGCTGATTATATTGAAGAAATAGAGATAGACTCGCTTTGGGGCGGCATGAAACATATTAAGTGGGTGCTGAACAGACAGGTGAATATCCTCAGTGGCATCAATGGTGTGGGCAAGAGTACTATCATCAACAAGGTGGTAAAGGGCCTTTCACAAGGCGGTGAGTTTCCAAGCCATTTGCTGAAGGGGGTCCGTCTGAAAGTGTATCCAGAGGATGCGAAGTGGATTCGCTACGACATTATCCGCTCTTTCGACCGTCCGCTGATGAACATTGACAGCATCGCCAAGGTCGATCTAAACCTTGTAACAGAGCTCGACTGGCAGTTGTTCCAGTTGCAGCGGAAATATCTTGACTATCAAGTCAACATCGGCAACCGCATCATTGATGTGTTGCAGTCGGGAGAGCCTGATGCCGCCGCGCGTGCGCAGGCCATTTCCGAACCCAAAAAACGCTTTCAGGATATAATTGACGACCTTTTCACCGAGACTGGCAAGAAAATCGTGCGCACGGAGAATGAGATTCGATTCACGCAAGTAGGTGAAACGCTCTTCCCCTATAATCTGTCGAGTGGTGAGAAACAAATATTGGCCATTTTGCTGACCGTACTTGTCGAGGACAATCTGCCTTATGTGCTTCTCATGGACGAGCCTGAAGTCAGTTTGCATGTGGAATGGCAGAAACGACTGATAGACCTGATTATGGAACTGAACCCCAATGTCCAGGTGATTCTCACCACCCATAGCCCGGCCGTTATCATGAACGGATGGATTGACAATGTTACGGAAGTGACAGACATTACTGTTGATTGAAAAACGGAAGGAACAAGGCAATGGGAAATAGATTGAAAGACAACCTATCGTCCGACTATATCCATGCGGCCAACAAGCTGAACAGCCTGAATGCGCGAACGAAGATCGTTGCCTACGTGGAGTCTTACGACGACATATTTTTTTGGCGGACGGTGCTCAGTGGGTTTGAGAACGAGAAACTCTATTTTGAGGTGATGCTTCCGTCACGACAAAACCTGACGAAAGGCAAAAAATCGGTGCTGATGAATCTTCTATCGAAGAAAGTTGGCGAGAATATGATAGCGTGCGTGGATGCCGATTACGACTACTTGCTGCAGAACACTACGGCCGTTTCGCGTGATGTTACCCAAAATCCGTATGTGTTTCATACCTACGCCTATGCCATAGAAAACCTCCAGTGCTATGCCCGTGGATTGCACGATGTGGCGGTTGCGGTGACATTGAACGACCAGCCGATTTTCGATTTCGAGAATTACCTGCGCGAATACAGCGAGGCCATCTTCCCACTGTTCGTGTGGAGTATATGGTTTTATCGGAATGGAATCTACGGAAGGTTTACCATAACCGACTTCAACAGAGTGATTGATATCGGAAAATTCTCACTGGAGGACCCGTATCGTAACATTCATAATTTAAGGAGGAAGGTTTCGCGCAAGATTATTCAGTTCCATAAGGATTATCCCGATGCAAAAGAGAGCTATCTGGCCGTAAAAGACGACATCAAGCGGATGGGTGTCACTCCGCAAACTACTTATTTGTACATCCAAGGACACCATCTGTTCGACAATGTCGTTGTGCCCGCATTGAAGAAAGTATGTGACAAGCTGATACACGAACGTGAACAGGAAATCTGGAGAAACGCTCGGCATGCCCTACAGCGAAAGAACGAATTGTCGAGCTATGAGCATAGTATGGAAGAAATCATACCCATGCTTCGCCGGAGTTTCGGCTACATGAATGCAGAACCTTTCCTTGAAATCAAGCGCGACTTAGCCCATTTCCTCGCTTCTTCATCCTTCAGCCAACAGAGGGAGCTGAAAACGGGAGGCTAATTCTCTTTCCAGAATGAGGGAGTGAAAAGCACAAGGACCGTGAAAAGTTCAAGACGCCCCACAAGCATAAGAAAAGAACCTATCCATTTGGCAAAATCGGGCAAATCATTCCATGACATCGTCGGGCCGATTTCCAAACCAAGAGTAGGCCCGACGTTACCGAGGCAACTCAGGGTGATGGTGATGGAATTGGTGGAGTCAATGCCGGCGGCTATCATCGTGAAGGAACAAACAAGCGTCAGACACAGGTAAAGCCCAATAAAGGCAAGAAGCGTGACACGGTGCGACTGGGGAATGTTCACCCCATCTATCTTCATGGGAAGCACTGCGTTAGGATGCAGAATCTGTCGGAACTCGTTCCTCACCACTTTGATAAGCATGATGCCACGGAGGCTCTTGATACCACCGCTCGTTGAGCCGGAACAACCACCGAAAAACATACAGGCAGCCAGCACTACCCAAGTAACGTGTGGCCATTGGGCAGCATCGTCGCTGATAAGGCCCGTCGTCGTGATGAATGAAACAACCTGAAAAACAGAACTTCGGAAAGCATGCTCCACGTCATAACTCCTCCGGAAAATAAGCTCCAGCATGATAAAGATGGTGAAACTCGCCACAAGGGTAGTGTAGAACCTGAACTCGCTGTTGCGGAAGAGTTTCTTTAACTTGAACCCAGCTACGGAAGTATATAATAATGTGAAATTAACGCCCGAAAGAAAGCAGAACAATGTGCAGACATATTCTTCGGCAGGAGAATGAAAAGCCATAATGGAGCCACTCTCAGTGGCAAACCCTCCTGTGGCGGTGCTCGTCATTGAGTAGTTGAAAGCGTCGAACCAGCCCATCCCACATGCCTTGTAACTGAGAATACAGGCTGTTGTCAGAATCAAATAAACCATCCATAGCCATTTCGCACTTGTGCTGAGGCGTGGATGTAGCTTACTTTTGATAGGCCCGGTCGATTCCGCTGCAAAAACTTTCACTGATCCGCCGACAAGCGATGGTAACAAAGCAATGGTGAAGAACACAATTCCCAAACCACCGATCCACTGCGTCAGCGAGCGCCAGAAGAGGAGTCCCTTGGGCAAATGTTCAGGATAGTCGATGATAGTTGCCCCGGTGGTCGTGAAACCTGACATAGTCTCGAAGAAAGCATTTGTGAAGTTGTCTATATAGCCACTGATGAGGAACGGAAGGGTACCGAAAAGCGAGAAAAGTATCCACGAAACGGCTACCACAAAGTATGCGTCGCGTCGCCCAAGCGTATTATTTGAATTCAATCCGATAACTCTGAAGGTGCAACCGCTGGCTATCGTGATGAGAATGCTCCATACAAAAGCCATGATGTCTGTGCCTTGATACCAGCATGAAACCATAAGGCAGCAGAAAAGGAGCGTCGCTTCTATCCACAGCAGTGAGCCAAGAATCTTGAATATGGTTTTAAGATTAAGCATTATCAATGATTTCTCAAACAGTTAGTTGAACAATTGCTCGGCCTTCTTTTTATCAACGTTGTAGCAGAACACCACGACTGTGTCGCCAGCCTCAACTTGCGTGTTACCAGAGACGAGCATCCCCTCGTCGCCTCTTACCAGACCGCCGATTGTCATGCCACTTGGCAGCTTGATGTCTTTGATGGGTTTCCTTGTGATTTTTGAGCCTTGTACTGGTGTGAACTCAGCCACATCGGCATCAACTGACATCAAAAACTTTACGTTGTTCACGTTAGCGTCAAGCAGCATCTGGTAAATGTAGCTGGCTGCAATCGCCTTTTTGTTGATAATTGTACCGATATCGAGGTTGGCGGCCATATCAACGTAGTCGAAATTCTCAACCGACGCAATTGTTTTCCTCACCCCGTATCGCTTGGCGGCCATGCATGCGAGTATGTTTGTTTCGGCATTGGGCGTCAGAGCTACGAAAGCCTGTGTGTTTCTTATGCCTTCTTCAACGAGCAGGGCAGTGTCGCGACCGTCGCCATTGATCACCAGTTTATCCTCATCGAACATCTCATTGAGATATTCGCATCTGTCGGCATCACGTTCGAAGACTTTTATGTTCATGTATTCTGGCATAATTTTGACTGAACGCACAGCAGTGCGCCCTCCACCCATAATCATGACATTCTTGACGTCCACGTAATGCTCCTTCCCCGCTATCTTTCGGATGTACGGAATATAGTTCTTGGTGGTCATGAAGTAAGCCAAGTCTTCGAGTTTCAGAGTGTCATTACCGCCGGGAATGATGGTTTCGTTGTGTCGTTTGATGGCAACAATGTGATATGGGTCATCAGGACCACTTATATCCTTGAGTGGTTTGTCGAGAATCTGGCAGCTTTCTCTCAGTTTGATGCCCAGCATGACGAGTGCTCCGTCGTGCACGTCCCAGCGTTGTCTTACCCACGACATCTTCAGACCGTTGATGATGTCCTTTGCTGCCAGAACTTCTGGATAGATGAGGCTGCTGATACCGAGTCGTTTGAAGAACTCCTGATTCTCTGGTTCCATGTATTCTGGGTTGTCGATCTTCGCAACTGTCTTCTTCGCACCAAGGTGATGGGCCATGATGCAGGCTGTAATGTTGTCCGTTTCTTTTGGTGTTACAGCGATAAAAAGGTCGGTATCTTTTGCCCCTGCATCATTGAGCGCCTTGATGCTGGTGGGCTTTGCCTCCATGGTCAGCAAGTCAAAGTCTCTCCCTATCTTCTCAAGGTTCTCTGGAATCTCATCGATCAATACGATGTCGTACTTGTTTCGTGAGAGGAGTTGTGCAAGATGAGTTCCGATGGCATAGGCACCGGCGATGATGATTTTCATATCCTTAACTAATTATGGCTGTCTTCTATTGAAGATTGTCCTTTATTGTGTGCTTGATGGCTTCTGTGTCGAGTCCGCAAAGCTGCTGTAGTTGGCCGATGGTTCCCTGTTCGATGAATCGATCGGGAAGTCCCATTCGGTTGATGGTTGGCGAATACCCATTGTCGCTCATCCATTCCACGACTGCCGTTCCCAAACCACCGTTTCGTATTCCATCTTCTATCGTTATAATATGAGTGAAATGCTCTCCAACTTCCTTCAAAATCTTCTCGTCCAATGGCTTCAGGAAGCGCATATCATAGTGGGCGATATGGCCTGAACAGGAGTCGGGTGTCGATTCCAGCTCTCTGATGGCCGTCTCGACATTGTTGCCCAATGGTCCGACGGACAGAATGGCCACGTTGCTGGAGCTTTCCTTTCCGATGTTCTTGTCGAAGAGTTTGCGTCCGGTGCCAACCTGTATTTCCTCGAACGGGCATCGCCAGTCAATCAGTACGCCTTTGCCTCTCGGATAGCGAATGACGAAAAATCCTTTCTCTGGCAACTGGGCAGTGTACATCAGCCTTCGCAGTTCCCGCTCGTCCATTGGCGAGGCGATAGTTGCATTGGGGATGGGTCTTAGGAATGCCATGTCGAATGCGCCGTGGTGAGTTGCTCCGTCTTCGCCTACCAGCCCCGCACGGTCGAGACACAATACGACAGGCAGATTCAGTATTGCCGTGTCGTGGATGATGTTGTCATAGGCGCGTTGCGAGAACGCACTGTAGATGTTGCAGTAAGGTTGCAATCCGTCTTTTGCCATTCCTGCCGAGAAGGTCATTGCGTGTCCTTCGGCAATTCCCACGTCGAATGCGCGGTCGGGCATTTCTTTCATCAGGACATTCATTGAGCAACCTGAGGGCATAGCTGGGGTAACGCCTACAATCCGTGGATTTTCTTTTGCCAACTCCAACAGGGTCTGTCCGAAAACATCCTGGTATTTGGGTGGTTGATTGCTGGTGTCTTGTATGATGCGTTCACCGGTCTCTGGGTCGAACTTACCTGGTGCGTGCCATACGGTTGCGCTTTTCTCCGCAGGTTCGTAGCCTTTGCCCTTGATAGTGTGGAGATGTAGCAGCTTTGGGCCTTTCATGTTCTTCAGTTGTCGTAGTATGCGCACCACTTCCTTGACATCGTTTCCATCGAAAGGTCCGAAGTATCTGATGTTCATTCCCTCAAAGAGGTTCTGCTGTTGAGAGATGACAGACTTCAGGGCATTATTCAGTCTGATGATGCCTTTTCTGCGCTTGTCGTTGAGTATCCCCCTGTCGTGCAGCCACTGTGATGCCTTGAATCGCAAGCGATTGTAAGTCTCGTTGGTGTCAAGGTTCAAGAGATACTGTTGCATTCCTCCGACAGCGCGGTCGATTGACATATCGTTGTCGTTGAGGATAATCAGCAGGTCGTTGGGCTTGCTCGATGCGTTGTTGAGGCCTTCGAAGGCCAACCCTCCGCTCATAGCTCCGTCGCCGATGATGGCTACAACATGCCTGTTGGGGTGGTTGGTCAGTTTGGCTGCCACGGCCATTCCGAGTGCTGCCGATATAGAGTTGGAGGCGTGTCCACAAGTGAAGGTGTCGTATTCGCTTTCCTTCGGCGACGGGAAGGGCATGAGTCCGTTGAGTTTCCTGTTCTCTGAGAAACGCTCTCGCCGTCCTGTTAGAATCTTATGTCCATAAGCCTGATGCCCTACGTCCCAAACGATTCTGTCTTCGGGAGTGTCAAACACGTAATGGCAAGCCACGGTGATTTCCATAGCCCCCAGACTCGAAGCCAGGTGGCCGGGATTCACGGCTACTTCTTCGATGATATCTTCTCTTAACTCCTTGCAAACTTCAGGCAATTGCTCAATGCTTAGTTTGCGAAGGTCGGAAGGAGATTGTATTTTACTTAAAAGCCTATATCTTGTTTCGTTCGACATTATCAATAATGTGGATGTCGCTGCAAAGATACACCAAATCGATTGAATGGCAAAATAAAAGCCATGCTATTTGGAACGATTGCCTTTCCTGACTGCTTGGTGTGGTTTGCACGCAATGGCCCAAAGCCTTTCTTTCTCGCGCTTAACCTTTTGTTGTAGCATGGTTTTGCATTTGGTGGCAGACCTTTGGCAAAAGCGCTGGAATAACTGCATGACGACAATGCCACACCAAGGCTTTTATCGGTCGGTGTTACTCTCTTGTCCGCCGGGTGCGAACAGATGTTTCCCAACAAGCAAAGCTATCGCATGGTGATAGCTGACCTTTTGCACAACGAAAGCTCACCTATGTGCTGGTAAAAGGTGACCTTTTGAAAGACGAAGTCTATTGTGTTGATAATCAGCAAATTGTATAATATGGTCAGAAGACGGCTTTTTAGTGGTATTAGTGGCTGTTTGAAAGTGCTTTTGTTTAGGTATTGCGCAATCGATGCAACTTCTTCATGCTGTGTTTCCTCGCATGGGAATTGTCGTTGCGTTGAAATAGTAACCTTAAAAAAGAAGAGCGTGTCATCACTGATACGCTCTTCTTGCGTTAACGAAGTTCAACCGACTGTATAGTCGTTTGTAAGAACTTGTCATCACTGATTTGTTCTCCTTCGGTCTGGAAAGTATTGACTAATTTGTTAAAAGATTAGCGTTTCCCAGACATTAATATCAGAAATAAATTTAAAAGGATTTCATTTGCAAGTTACAAAAACTTGTTTCTTTTCGATGTATGATTTACTGCACATTTCTGGAGCAGTGTCATGATCGTTTGAGTAAGAATTTAAATAAATTGCTTTTTGGCAATTCTTCGACTTGTTTTCCATCGACAACGATTACTGCTTCGACGATTTGTACGAAAAGCTGCTCCTTCTCTCCCTGACGGGCAAACGAGTAAGCGTTGTTAATGTAGAACGGCGTCATTACACGATGTTTGGCATTCTTGTAAGTCAGATCGAACGTCGGGGTTAGTGGATTGACAATCATCACTATCGGATTGGTTTTGTAGAAACGGATGCGACAAGTAATGTCTTGTGAGTCGGCTTTGGAAATTGCTTCTTTCAAGGTCTTGTTTTTTACGTTGAGCGCAAGCAGCTTACTTGGGAAACTCTTGATAATGAATGTGCTGTCATTTGTTATCTGACAGTTGATATCCACTGTGTCGTTCTGAGAGGACTTTCTTGTAAAATTCTCTTTTTCATACACGAGTTTACCCGTGTAGTTGCCTTTTACTCTTTCAAAAGCGGCTTTCACCTCATCAGGAGTGGGGGGCGTGTATTTGTCCACAGGATCGTCGTTATTGCAGGAAACCATTCCAAACAGCGAGATGAAGAAAATCGATAATGTAAATAATTTCACTTTGTTCATAATACTAATAATTAGTTTTTTCATTAAGTTTTCATTTCGTAAATACACAAAAGATGAAAACCTTGCTTTTAAAATGCAAAAAGTTAGATTAATAGTTTTTTCTTTTTTTTATAGCAAGGTTTTCATTACTTTTGTATTTAACGAGTAACGAAGTTATAAATTAAGGTACAACATCCATCTGTTGGTTCTATGCTGGTTGATATCCAGCTTCTCATTTGATGAAAACTTCGAGCTCGCCCGACAAGTAAATTTTCCTGATAAGAGGATGCAACTGGAGAAAATAGACAGAGAACGGCAAATCATAAGAATGTTCAGGCGAGGGGAAACTTCGGCTATGGATGTGTTGTATGCCGAGTATGCCGATTATCTGAATGCGGTTTGCTCGCGCTATATCTCGGATGGCAACACAGTGAAGGATGTCCTTCAGGAAAGCTTTATCAAGATATTTGAGAATGTCGGCTCATTTGAGTATCGGGGAAAAGGCTCGTTGAAAGCCTGGATATCAAGACTCGTCATCAATGAATCGTTACAACAGATAAGAAGAAAGGCTGCGGCTAAGGAGATGGTTGTTGATACGGACATGACTGGTTATCCAGAATCGGCACCTGTTGTGGCCGACATTAGCGAGGAGACCATTATGGAAATGATTCGCGAACTACCACCAGGGTGCAGGGCAGTATTCAACTTATATGTGATTGATGGTTGCAGCCACAAGGAAATCGGTGAGATGCTCGACATCAAACCAGATACGTCGGCATCGCAATATCATAAGGCAAAGGCCATATTGGCAAGAAAAATCAGGGAATATAAATCAAGACAACGATGAGGGAACAATGGGAAAAAGACTTGCAAAGTCGATTGGGCGACTATCGGAAGAAAGCACCTGAGGGACTATTGGGCGACATCAAGAAAGAGATGGCGCAGAGGGGAATCTGTCCTTCATCTGCCGAAGATCGCCGTCGGGTGCTGCCCATGTGGTTGAAGGCTGTTGCTGCGGTTGTCGTTATTGTGGCTTCGGTGGCAGTTGGTACGTTTTTGTGGAACGAAAACGGAGGAAGACCGGCGCAACTGGCCCGTACAACTTCCAAATCGAACGATGTTTCTGTTGGCGAGAACTCTGTTGACGGTGTGGAGTCGGGTGTCATCGATGCTCCGCATGCTCTGCCACACGATAACGCTTTGCTGAAAATTGTTAGTGGAAAACTGGCCTCTTTGACTGCTGGTGTTTCTGAACGCTTGGTTGATGTCGGACAGAATATCGCAGAATCGGTCAATAACAACCTATATAAAAAGGAGATGACATTGGCGCAGACTGATGAATCAAGGATGAAGACAGATGTTGTGGATGCCCCAGAATCTACCGTTGCGATGGCGGCTTCTCCCGCAACAGATTCCAGTCAGCCACAGAAGCCCTCCGTTTCAGGCAACCATCCCAAACGTTGGTATGATGAATCACATAGCGTTCAGTCGGTCGCTTCCAGCGGGTTTCACAACAAATCCAGGATTGAACTGGGAGCTTTCTATTCTGGAGTGGTCTCCAGCAATGGTCGCTCGTCTGGCATACTCAATCCTGATTATAAATCAAATTATCGTGAAATATCAGGTTATTTGAGATATAAGTCAGTGGGCGAGACTTTAGAAGAGACCCATAAATTCAGCCAACCTATAAAGTTGGGACTGTCGTTCCGCTATATCATCAATGAAAAGTGGAGCATCCAGACGGGATTGACCTACAGTCGGCTGTCATCCACAAGCCAAAGCTTCAGCGATTTCTATGAATACGACTGTGAACAGATTCTCCATTATGTCGGACTTCCTGTGAGTCTGAACTACAGTATCTGGCGGAATCGCCATGTAAATGTGTATGCTGTCGCTGGAGGGGAGGTCGAAAAGCTCGTGAAAGGCAAGTCGATAACCTATCCTTTCTCATTGACAATCAATAAAAGAGGTTCTACCATTCCCATTTCAGAGAAAGTTAAGGAAAGCAGACCTCAATTCTCACTGAAAGCCGCGGCAGGTATAGAATATGATTTTACGAAGCAAGTGGGCGTTTATGCAGAGCCGGGACTGGGCTATTACATAGACAATGGTAGCGGAGTGATGAACTTCTACAAGGACAAACCGCTCAATTTCAGCATCAATGTTGGTATGAGGATTAACTTTGGCAAATAAAATGATGAGAAAAATATTGCTGTTCGTCAGCTCGGTGGTCATCTTCTGCTCGTGCAACGTGGGTAAAGTTGTTCCCGTTGACTACGAATTAGCCCACAATTACTTTGTCATCAATCCAAGATTGCCAAGCACTCTGAAAATTACATCTCAGTCAGAATTTGACCATTATTTTGGTTTGGCAGCCGTAATGGGCAAGAACGGCGAGCCAACTCCCATTGATTTCACTCGCCAGTTCGTGATAGCGAAGTTGTTACCTGAGTCAAACAGGGCCGTTGGGCTAACTCCTGTCAATCTTAACAGGTCTGACGGACAATTGGTATTGAGCTATAGAGTTGAGAGAGGCAAGCAACAGCAGTGGGCCAGTCAGCCCTTTTTCATCATAATCGTAGATAAGAAGTATCAAAAATACAACGTAACGGAAAAGATGGAATAGTCTTTTTCGTTTTTTTTGTGGTCAATTAAATCGTACTACCTCATCAGAGAGTTGGCAGTTTGAAGTTTTTTATTTATCTTTGCAAAAGTAATGAATCCTGTTAGTTAAACCTAATATCTCGAACTCTAAACAAAGAGCGGTTCGAACTGAATGAAAGCGATGAATACAACACTGACAACACAAGGTAAAGAAGGCAAAGTGATAGCGCAGGAAGGCTGTGAGCAAGTAGGCGAGCTCAACTTTCTGTTGGACAATGGTGTGGTTGTAATAACCCATACACGTGCTTTCGATGGCCATGAGGGGAAAGGCGTGGCAAAAATGCTGGTGAATGCGACGATAGACTATGCGCGGGAAAACGGCCTAAAGTTACGTCCCATCTGCTCTTATGCCTATACCTACATGATGCGCCATCCCGAACATGCTGCCCTTTTGGACAAAAGAACGGGCGAGGGCGTAGCGTGTGGTTTGTGACCAATGCCCCAACATGATAGAAATCAATAATAAAATAATAAATCTAAAACGAAAAAGACAATCTTATGAACAAACAAACGTGGATAGCCTGTGGACTTATGGCACTGTCACTCACCACGCAGGCACAGAACAAAGATGGTGGGATTGATATGCAAATGATGCAGAAAATCAGCGCAAGTCACAATTTATCAGCCTCACGAGCTATCTCAAATGCAATCGCAACCAACTCTATCGACAATTTGGCAAGGAATTTCCGCAATTCCGGTGCTATCGATACGCATTTCAATGTTGAGACTCCCAAACAGAATATTCACGACCAACAGAGCTCCGGTCGTTGCTGGTTGTTCTCCGGTCTGAACGTATTGCGCTCCAATTTCGCACGAAAGCACAAAGATAGCCTCCGCGTCGAGTTCTCGCATGTCTATTTGAGCTTCCACGATCAGCTCGAGAAGTCGAACTTAATGCTGCAAGGGGTAATCGACAACGCAAGCAAGCCCATGACAGACCCCATCGTTCAATTCTTCTTCAAGAACCCAATCGGTGACGGTGGTACATTCTGCGGTGTGTCAGACCTTGTGGATAAGTATGGACTCGTGCCCATGGAGGTGATGCCTGAGACCTATTCGGCTGAAAATACCTCACGCATGGCGCGCATTGTCTCATCAAAGCTGCGTGAGTACGGCCTTGAACTCCGCAAGATGGTGGCTGGAAGGAAGTCGGCATCTGCCATTAAGGCGCGCAAGACAGAGATGTTGGGCAATATCTACAACATCCTCGTGCTCTCGTTGGGTGAGCCAGTGAAAACCTTCGAGTATGCTTTCAAGGACAAGGACGGGAAACAGGTGGGCAAGCCCAAGACCTATACTCCGCAGTCGTTCCGCGATGAGGTGGTGGGCAGAAAGCTCAGCGGCACTTTCATCATGGCTATGAACGACCCACGTCGTGAGTATTATAAGACCTATGAGGTGGAATACGACCGACATACCTATGATGGGCAGAACTGGAAATACGTTAATCTTCCGATGGAAGATATCGCAAAATTGGCCATTGCATCATTGAAGGATTCCACAAAGATGTACTCCAGTTACGATGTGGGCAAGCAGTTGGACCGCAAACGCGGCTATCTCGACTTGAATAACTATGACTATGCCACCCTCTTTGGTACGACTTTCCCAATGAACAAGGCTGATCGCATTGCTACTTTCGACAGTGGTTCGACCCATGCAATGACCCTTACGGCAGTCGATCTTGATGAGAACGGCAACCCGAAGAAGTGGAAAGTGGAGAACAGCTGGGGCCCAACGAGTGGGCACAATGGCTATTTGATCATGACCAACGACTGGTTCAACGAATATTCGTTCCGTCTTGTTGTTGATAAGAAGTACGTTCCAGCGAACATTCTTAAGATCGAGCAGCAGAAGCCTGTCATGGTGATGCCAGACGACCCATTGTTCCAAGAGGATAATTGAACCCCAACAGTCCATTAGCCCGCACTTTCATCCTTGGGTGATGATGATATGGCTTCAGGGCAGCTTTCATTCGCTTGCCGTCATCTTTCCTGTCGTTCTCTCTTGGCGTAGCCCGCTACGGTTTTAATAGAACGACAAACAAGCTGCCTGGCAATCAAATAGAATCAGTTCAGGCTCTAAGGAGCGATTTGGGTGGAAGCCAATGTTTGCTGATAGTTCAGCCTTATGATAATAAAAAATCCTTTGTCTGTCAGCAGACAAGGGATTTTTTTTGTTCCTTCGGACGATAAAATCACGAATTGATAATGCGTAATCGATTAAAAATCATTATATTTGTGGAAATAAAATAGTTGCTGATGATTCTACCAATCGTACTGTTCTTGTTGCTGCTCATCGCTCCCGATGTCTATCTGTGGACGGAATACATCCGCCAGCAAGACTCATGGTGGCTCAATGTCTTGTGGTTCATGCCTTCGGTGGCGGCCGTCGCGTCGTTCATACTCGTGAACAGGGGAGTTTATCACAACACGTTCATCAGGGTTATGTTTGCCTTGGTGCTATGTTTTGGGCTGCCCAAACTCGTTTTCGCCCTCCTTCAGTTCTTTGTCTCGTGGCAGTTGGCCATCGTTTTGCCCATTGCCATACAGATAGCCCTCATCTATGGATTTTTCTTCGGCTGGCGTCGGATAGTGGTACGTAGCTCAACGTGTGTGTCGAAGTTGCTTCCAAAGTCGTTCGATGGTTACAAGGTCTTGCAATTCAGCGACCTTCATCTGGGAACATTCAGGCACAATCCTGCCTTTATCAAGAAGCTGGTGCGTGTCATTAACGAGCAGCGGGTCGATTTGATAGTGTTTACGGGCGACTTGGTGAACATTCATGCCGAGGAGGTGCGCCCCTTCATGTCAGACCTTCAGCAGATAACCGCTCCCGATGGTGTTTATAGCATCATGGGTAACCATGATTATTGTGAATACGGCATGGATGCCACCCGTGAGAAGATGGAAAAGTCTGCCAAACCCAACAAACTGTCGAAGGCGGCTCGCAACCAACGTGTGCTGGAGTATCTTCAGGCGAAGATTGGGTGGCGGATGCTGATGAACGAGCATGTCAACATTGTGCGTGTGCGCAGCGATGAGGGAGCCAACAAGAGTGAGTCCATCTCAATCATTGGCGTAGAGAACATTGGTAGCCCACCTTTCAAGAGCATGGGGAATCTTCCGAAAGCCATGGAGGGCCTCGTTGACGGCACGTTCAAGATTCTTCTGAGCCACGATCCTACTCATTGGCGGCGGGGTGTGCTGCACAAGACCGATATCGCGCTGACCCTTTCGGGCCACACCCATGCCGGACAGTTGAAGATAGGCAAGTTCTCGCCAGCCAAATGGGCCTACAATGAGTGGGGTGGCAAGTATGTAGAGGGCGAGAGCATGCTCTACGTGTCTCTTGGTGTAGGGGGAACGCTTCCCTTCCGTTTCGGAGCATGGCCTGAAGTAAACGTAATAACGTTGTTATCAAAGTGATACGACGGTGGGAAAAGTGATTGATTTGAGAGGGGTTTATGACGGATTTTCTCCTGTTTCCCTTTGTAAATTTGTGTGTTTTATAACTATCTGACAATCAGTGTTATAGAGTTTGGTATGCGAAAGGTCACCTTTTGCGCCCCGATAACTGACCTTTTGCGATGCGATAGCTGACCTTTTGCAATGCGATAGCTGAGCTATTATCTCAAATCGTTCATTAGAGTTTTTTTCGTACAAAAAGAAATCGAAATTTTCTAATAATCGATTTGGGATTAATCGTTTTCATCAAAACGATTATCCGTTTGAAAAGGATTCTTATCATTATCTATTGACCGCATTTGGGTTGAGGGAACGATAGCTGATGACCGATTTTACTAACAAAAAAGATGCGTCCCCTGTTCGGAACGCACCTTGTTCTATATTGATAGAGCACTGCAACCACAATCTGTTGTGCCGTCCAGCCCATCCGCTTTCCCAGCAAGTAGCCTTCGACCGTATTGGTTGCGTTAAGGCACTCTATACCAAAGTCTTAATCACGTCTTCCCTTGAAGCTGGCAAGTAGTCGATGACCGGAATCTCAGGCATAGTGTAGCAGCCTGGAGTCAGACGCATGGAAGCGCGAGCGCAGTTGACCAGCACCTGAGCAGTCAGTGCAGGGTTGTTGATACTCATGTTGAACTCGAAACGCTGGTTGGGTGTCTTGCCGCTTACGCCCTTGCGAACGAGGTTCACCCCGTGCCCCATGTCGCGCACATCGTCAACACTTGTCACGGCAAACACGTGGGTCTCGTCGTTGGCAAAGTACGGATCAGCCTTGATTTCGGCCGTTACGTCTTCAATTGTCGCACCATCCTCCAGTTCGACATAAACCATACGGCGATGGATACTCTCTCCCAGTGGGATGGTTACTGACAGTGCGTTCCTGACACCTTTCTTGCTGCGTACGCAAACAGAGTGTCCCATAGACATTCCCGGACCGAAGTTGGTGTAGGAGAGACCCTTTGGTGCGAGACTTTCCAACAGAACGCGCACAACTGAGTCGGAACCCGGATCCCAGCCCGCAGCAATGATGCTCACCTTGCCGGCCTTCTTGCAGTTTTCGGTCTGCTTTGTGCGATAGTCGAGTATGCCTGTGTGGATGTCGTATGAATCAACGGTGTTGATACCGAGTGCTACAATCTTCTCTGCGTACTCCGGACAACTGCGCGTCGGTGCGGCGAGAATGGCCACATCCACATCCTTCAGTTTCTTTATGTCGTCAACCACCTCGTAAGGAGTCAACTCCAGTGGTTTGTCCTTGTCACCCTGACGGCGAACAATGCCTACAATCTCAAAATCCTTGGCTGCCTCCAAGGCCTCCACGGCATAGTGACCGATGTTGCCGTAACCCACTACGGCTGCTCTTATTTTCCTCATAATCGTTTACTCTTAGAATGTTACCTTAAATATACGCTGCAAATTTAAATCAAAATCATGAGAACAATTACAAAATACACACTTTTTAATTAAAAAATAGTTGTATAAAAATTGCTGGCCGTGCAATATTTATCCTCCCGTGTCGTTTGTAAGATGTATATATACGATAATCCTGTTAGTACAGGAGCTTAAGAAAGATTACTATGATAGAATATATCAGGGGCGAATTAGCTGACCTGACGCCTGCATTGGCAGTAGTTGATGCCAATGGGGTGGGGTATGCGCTGAATATTTCGCTGAATACTTATAGTGCCGTTCAGGGCATGAAAAGTGTCAAACTCTATGTCCACGAGGCCATCATGACGGGCGGACGCGATGACAACTATACGCTTTATGGCTTCGCTGCCAAGCAGGAGCGCTCACTCTACCGACTGCTCATCACCGTTTCGGGAGTGGGGGCAAACACGGCACGCATGATTCTGTCGTCGTTGACTCCGGCCGAGCTCTGCAATGTGATAGCCAATGCCGACGAGAAGATGCTGAAAACGGTAAAGGGCATAGGGCTGCGTACCGCCCAGCGCATCATCGTTGACCTGAAGGACAAGATTGTTCAGAGTGGAATAGCCGACGAACTGCACGTCAGCAGTCAGCCGAGTGCCGCCAGTGTCAATTCCGCTGTCAAGGATGAGGCCGTCGGCGCATTGACCATGCTGGGCTTCTCGCCTGCACCTTCGGCCAAGGTGGTAGTGGCAATACTGAGCGAACAACCAGAGTTGCCCGTGGAACAGGTTGTCAAACTTGCGTTGAAGCAAATTAAATAGAAACCGTCATCGGGCTTCAACGTCTGTAGGAATGAAACAAAGGCATATCATACTACTCTCACTTTTCCTCTTGTTGGCAGGCGTGAGCTTGTTGGCATGGGGACATTCTGTGTCTGCTAATAGGCCTTTGGGAAGTTTTTTGCGGACGTTGGTGGCACCATCCGACACGGCGAGGAAGGATTCTGTCGTCGTTCAGCAAGTGGAGATAGAGGATGAGACCATCCCCGACTCACTGTTGCACCCACGATGGAAAGTGCAACGCACCACACCTGTCACCTACGACGACCTCAACCAAGGCTCGTACGACCTGAACCGACCGGAGAACATGCGGCAGACCGTGGAGTACAACGACACACTCGACATGTATGTCATTGGAAACAAGATTGGCGACTCGTATGTCACAGCCCCGATTATGATGACACCAGAGGAGTATCGCGCATGGAGCGAGAAACGAAGCTTTGCCGACTACTACCGCATCAAGAACAAGGAGATTCTCGAACGCAAGGGTAAGGAGAAGTTCGACTTCACCGACATGCACTTCTCGCTGGGGCCTGCAGAAAAGATATTTGGGCCAGGAGGAGTAAGAATCAAGACACAGGGAACTGCTGAACTGAAGTTCGGCGCCACGCTGAAGAATATCGACAATCCGTCGCTGCCCATCCGTAACCGAAAGACTACGACAATGAACTTCGATGAGAAGATCAATCTCAACGTCAATGGAAAGGTGGGCGACAAAGTGAACATGAACCTGAACTACAACACTGATGCGACGTTCGACTTCGATGCACAGAACTTCAAGCTGCGATATGAGGGCAAGGAGGATGAGATTATCAAACTCGTAGAGGGTGGCAACGTCTCGTTCCCCTCTAACAATTCATTGGTTCAGGGTGCCTCATCGCTCTTTGGTATTCGCGCGGATATGCAATTCGGAAAGTTGAAGTTGCAGACCGTTATTTCGCAAAAGAAGTCATCCAACAAGAGCGTAAGTTCAAAGGGTGGCAAACAGTTGACACCCTTTGAGATATCGGCTGCCGATTACGAGGAGAACCGTCACTTCTTCCTTTCGCACGCATTCCGCAGCCGTTACGATGCGGCGATGAAGACTTTGCCCAATCTGACAACTGGTATTACCATCAATCGCGTGGAAATCTGGGTGACAAACAAGACCGGAACAACCAACAACACGCGTAATATCGTTGCTTTGAGCGACTTGGGTGAAAACATGAACGTGAGCCGTAGCGACCTTTGGGGCAACGGTGGCGGACCAGTTCCTGCCAATAGTGCTAACAGTGAGTATGCAACCATTGCGCAGAATCATCCAGAAGCACGCGATATCGACAAGTCGGCTACCGTTCTCGATGCCTTGGGGCTGGTGGGCGGTACCGATTATGAGAAACTTTCAAGCGCACGTTTGCTCAATAGCTCGGAATATACGGTGAACAATGCTCTCGGATACGTCTCCCTTCGCACAGGATTGCAGACCGATCAAGTGCTGGCGATAGCCTATGAATACACCTTTGGTGGCGTGACGTATCAGGTTGGCGAGTTTGCGAGCGACAGAACGGATGTATCGGATGTGCTTTTCGTCAAGTCATTGAAGAACACCAGCAATCATCCACGGCAAGCTAACTGGGACTTGATGATGAAAAACGTCTATTATCTCGCATCAACCGTTGAGCGCGACAAGTTCCGTCTTGACGTGAAGTTCCAAAGTGACACGGCTGGTGTTTACCTATCATACATCCCTGAACAGCAAGTTAAAGACCAAACGCTCATTAAGGCATTGGGAGCCGACCGACTGGACAATAACAACAATGCTCATTCCAATGGATATTTCGATTATGTGGATGGCTATACGGTTGCCAACGGACGTGTGTTCTTTCCCGCAGCAGAGCCCTTTGGACAATACATATACAATTATCTGACATCGAAGGGAGTACCGGCAGCAACTGCACAGAAGTATGCTTTTACCGAATTGTACGACTCAACGAAAACCATCGCTAAGCAGATTGCTGAGAAAGACAAGTATCTGCTCGTGGGACAGTTCAGGGGAACGAGTGCTAATGTTATCTCACTGGGGGCGTACAATGTGCCGCAAGGCTCGGTTGTGGTCACGGCGGGTGGCGTAACCTTGTCGGAAGGCTCGGACTACAGTGTCGATTACAGTGCTGGTGAAGTGACAATCCTCAACCAAAGTATCATCGACGCAGGAACATCGGTGAACGTCTCGCTTGAGAGTCAGAGCGATTATGGACAGGAACGCAAGACAATGTTTGGGCTGAACTGGCAATATGATTTCTCAAAGAACTTCATGATAGGGGGTACTTTCATGCATTTGTCTGAGCAACCCTTGACAACGAAGGTAAATATGGGGGCTGAACCAGTTAACAATACTATCTGGGGATTGAACATGAACTGGAAGAAAGAGAGCCAATGGCTCACCAATATGCTTGACAAAATTCCGTTCTTGCACCTCACTCAGCCCTCACACATCTCCTTTTCGGCAGAGTTTGCACAGCTGTTGGCCGGCCAGAGTAGCGGTACCCAGGACAGAGCGTCGTATCTTGATGACTTTGAGAATACCAAGAACACCATAGACGTCAGCCAACCGACTAACTGGATTATATCAAGCGTGCCTTCTGATTTCACCGAATCAGCCGACAAGACAACGCTTCGGAGTGGTTTCAACCGCAGTTTGCTGGCTTGGTACAACATCGATCCTTTGTTTACGCGCCGCAGTAGCTCACTGACGCCAGGCCATATCAAGAGCGATTTGGAACAGTTGTCCAATCATTACGTGCGAGAGGTCTATGTTCATGAGCTGTTTCCTAACCGCGACCAGAGCAGTTACAACGGTTCTACTTCAACTTTGTCGGTTCTTAACCTGGCTTATTATCCAGAAGAGCGTGGCCCTTACAATTTTAATCCGACACTTGACATCAACGGCCATTTGCCAAATCCACGACAAAAGTGGGGCGGTATGATGCGTAAACTTGATACAAATGACTTCGAGACGGCAAATATCGAGTACATTGAGTTCTGGATGCTTGATCCATTTATCTATACTCGTCAGCAAGCTGATGCCAATCGCTATGGTGGTGATTTCTATATTAATCTCGGAGAGGTGTCGGAAGATGTGCTCCATGATGGTAAAAAGTATTATGAGAGCGGTATGCCAGTCGATGGTAGCCAAGCTTGGACCACCACTCAGTGGGGAAGGGTTCCCACACAGGCTACAGTAACTTATGCCTTTGCCACGACAAAAGGAAGCCGTGCCTTACAGGATGTCGGCTTTAACGGACTGACGGATGCCGAGGAACAGCAGTTTGAGTCGTACCAGGATTTCCTTTCCTATGCGAGGGCAAATACAAACCAAGCTGTTTTCGACTCCATCTGGGCTGACCCAGCCAATGACGACTACCACTATTATCGTGGTTCGGACTGGGATCAGGCACAGGCCTCTATTCTTCAGCGCTACAAAAAGATAAACAATCCTCAGGGAAACTCTCCCGACAGCGATACCCGCAACGAGCGATACGACACATCTTATAAGACGACGCCTGACGTTGAGGACATCAATCAGGATTATACGCTCAACGAATACGAGAAATACTACCAGTACAAGGTGAGCATTCGCCCCGAAGAAATGGTGGTAGGGCAGAATTACATCGTTGACAAGCGCACGGCATCGGTGAAGTTGCGCAACGGAAAGACAGAGGAGGCAACGTGGTATCAGTTCCGAATTCCTGTACGGGAGTACCAGAAACGTGTGGGAGGCATCAGCGACTTCACCAGTATCCGGTTCATGCGCATGTTCTTGACTGACTTTGAAAAGCCTATTGTGCTACGTTTTGGTACTTTCGACCTCGTTCGTGGCGAGTGGCGGCAGTACCAACAGAGCCTGACAAATGCCACATCTACGTCCGGAACGATGGCTGTGAGCGCTGTGAGTATAGAAGAGAACAACGACAAGACACCTGTCAACTATGTTCTGCCCCCTGGTATCACCCGCGAACAAGACCCGACGCAGCCCCAACTTGTACAAAGCAACGAGCAGGCGTTGGCGATCACGGTGCATAACCTCGGCAACAAGGAGTCGAAGGCCGTCTATAAGAATACGACGCTCGACATTCGCCAGTACAAGCGTTTGCAATTGTTCGTCCATGCCAATGCTTTGGAGCAAAACACGACAAATCTTACAGACAACCAGTTGGCCGTTTTCGTGCGATTGGGCTCTGATTACAAGAACAACTACTATGAATATGAGATTCCTCTGAAGCTGACGCCTGCTGGTTGGTATGACACTTACTCCCGACAGGGCTGTGAGGCCGTATGGCCAGTGGAGAATATGCTCGACATTCCAATCTCGCTGTTCACCAGTGTGAAGCGTCAGCGCAACGAGGGACGAGGAAATGGCACGGCAAGTTACAACCGTGAGTTTTCGGTTTATGACGAAAGCCGCCCCTCCAACCGAGTGAGTGTGATGGGAAACCCGACTTTAGGCGAGATAAAGACCATGATTGTGGGTGTGCGCAACCTGTCAGGGTCGGAGAAAAGCGGTGAGGTCTGGCTCAATGAGATGCGCTTGCTTGAGTTCAACAATGAAGGAGGATGGGCAGCAAAGGGACAACTGAATATCCAACTCTCCGACTTTGGTACGGTGGATGTGAATGCCAGCCACAGTACCGACGGTTTTGGTGGCTTGGAACAAGGAGTAAGCGAGCGCCAACAGGAAACGAACACCGATGTTTCGGTAACGGCCAGTCTCGAATTAGGCAAGTTCTTCCCCGACAAGGCCAGAGTTTCCGCACCTCTTTATTATAGTGTAACGAAAAGCGAGAGCCGTCCGAAGTACAATCCGCTCGATACCGACATGGAATTGGATGCCGCCCTCGACGGCGCAGCTAATGAACACGAGCGCGATTCCATCGAATCGATTGCCGTGACGAAACGAACGACCACCAACTTCTCACTGTCGAATGTGCGAGTGGGCATCCAGACCAAGCGTCACCCGATGCCTTACGACCCAGCCAACTTCTCTTTCTCCTACAGTCACTCACATTCTCACACCGCTGGCGAAACTACCGTCTATGAGAACGAAGACAACTGGCGCGGAGCGATGAACTATAGCTGGACACCAGTTTACAAAGCCTGGGGGCCGTTCAAGAGTCTGATCAAGAGCAAGTCGAAATGGTTTGACATTATCAAACGTTTTGAATTGAACTGGCTGCCCCAAAACATTGCCTTCAACACCGAAATAACCCGTAACTACTACGAGTTGCAGGAGCGTGACATGCAAGCGACCGAAAATTCGATGTTACCTCTGACGTTCAATGAGCAATTCCTGTGGAACCGTGATTTCTCCATCCGCTGGGACCTCACCCGCAATCTTCACATGAATTTTCAGAGTGCGACGCATGCCGAGATAGAAGAGCCTTACACTCCCATCAACAAAGATCTCTATGCCGACCAGTATCAGGCATGGAAAGACTCTGTATGGACCAGCATCAAACACTTCGGAACACCGCTCGATTATCAGCAGAATTTTACTCTTTCCTATCAGTTGCCGCTCAACCTGATACCTATCTTCGATTGGATTAATGCCGATGCCAACTATACCTCAGCCTATACGTGGGTAAGAGGTACCGACTTGGAGGACGGAACGTCGCTGGGAAATACAATCACCACCAACCGAACACTCAACATCAACGGATCGTTGAACTTCGAACGGCTCTACAATCACATCCCATTCCTTAAAAAAACCAATGAACGATTCAACAAATCGCTCTCGCGCAAGGAGAATAGACTGAAGAAGCGGCTTGAACAGAATCTCAGAATACGCAATATTGACGGTGCCAAAGAGCCGAAAGAGGACAACAACAAGAAAAATTTGCCAAAGAACACAAAGAGCTTTGAAAAGGAAGTCACTATTCCTGCTGACACGGCAATCATTGTCTCGCACTCAAAAAAGACCAAGCGGATACTCCTCTCGCTTAAGGATGCAGATGGTCATTCCGTAAAACTAAAATGGCGGAAGATGGACAACAATAGGGTGAAGCTTTACAACAAGACAGACTCCGCACTCAGATTGAAGCTGACTGTTACGCCAAAAGACCCGCTCGATAACAAAGGGTGGTACAAGACCGCACAATGTATTGCACGTGCACTGATGATGGTTCGCAATGCAAGCATCTCTTATCGTAACCAATACTCCATGTCGCTGCCCGGTTTCATGCCAACCGTCGGCGATGCCTTTGGTCAGACTCGTGGGCAGGGAGTGCTTTCGCCAGGACTCGACTTCGCTTTCGGACTTGTAGGAGACAGTTATATCGACAAGGCGCGAGAGAACGACTGGCTCCTGATAAACGACAGCATTGCCACTCCAGCTACAACCAACAAGACAGAAGACCTTCAGCTGCGCGTTACGCTCGAACCGATGCGCGACTTTAAAATCGATCTCAATGCGAGTCGCACGGAAACCACCTCCAAGAGCATACAGTACATGTATGTGGGCAACCCTACCACGCAGAGTGGAATGCTCACTATGACCACCATCTCATTGGGGACAGCCTTCGAGAGTCAGGGAAATGCCAATAACGGCTACCGAAGTGCGACTTTTGAGAAGTTCGTCGGCTCGCTAGATGTGTATCGCCGTCGTGTGGAAGAGCGCTATCACGGTGCATCCTATCCGGCTTCGTATGGCGGTGGCGTATTCGACCCTACTATAGGGGCAGTGGATAAGTACAGTGCCGATGTCATGATTCCCGCATTCCTCAATGCTTATACCAGCATGGGCGGCAACGGTCTGAAAATATTCCCTGGCTTGCGGAGCATGCTTCCCAACTGGACGATACGCTATAGCGGACTGTCGCGCCTGCCTTTCTTCCAGGATGTTTTCAAGAGTGTCAACATCAACCATTCCTACAAGAGTATTTTCGCCATCGGATCGTACCAGAGCTACAGCACATGGCAGGAATACATGAACGGACTCGGATTCATTGCCGATGCAACCACTGGTGTGCCCATACCAAGTTCGATGTACAATATAGCGCAGGTGAGCATCAACGAGGCATTCTCTCCGCTGTTAGGAATCGATGTAACGATGCTGAACAACTTGACGGCACGTCTCGAATACCGTCAGACACGTGTGCTGTCGCTCTCCATGACGAGTGTGCAGATTAACGAGGCGACATCGAAGGACTGGGTGCTGGGTTTGGGCTACCGAATCAACAATCTCAACCTGTTTGGAGGCCGCAACACCCGATTGGTGAAGAGCAAAAAGAAGGCTGGCGACGAGAAACAACAGCGCGCCAATACCAATAACAGCAACAGCTCCAACCGCAATAACAGCGGCATCAATCGCGCTTTGAACCTGCGTCTCGACGTCAGCTACCGTCGCCAGTCAGCCATCACGCGCGATATCGCCACTTTGGCTTCTGCGGCATCGAGCGGCAACACGGCATTCAAATTCTCTTTCACGGGCGATTATACCCTCAGCCGTCTGATTACGGCCAGTCTCTATTACGATATGCAAGTCAACACACCGCTGCTCTCATCGAGCAGCTATCCCACCACCACGCACGACTTCGGCCTCAGTCTGAAATTGAGCCTTACACGATAGTCCTACCGTAGTCATGCAGATGGCTTGCCATAGCCTTTGGCAACCTTTGGTGAATGGTCAGCGCAATGAAAAATCCTTACATTCCACATTCTTTCATTTGTTTTATAACGGTTTGATAATCAGTGCTATATTTTTTTGTGCGCAAAAGGTGACCTTTCATGCTGCGATACCTCATCTTTTGGCATGCCGAAGCTCACCTTTTGCTGTCGGAAGGCTGTCTTTCTGCAATCAGACGGTAAAAACATCTTACATTCGTTGCCAGTCAGTCGTCACACAATGGTCATGAAGTAACCGTTTAATACCATTGCTCCCGACCCGTTCTTGTTCGCCTTCCGTTGACTCGAACAAAGCCATATTTTCACCATCTAATTGTGAATTTCGGATTTAATGCCCGACAGAGGTAAGTTATACACTTGTCTGTAAATCACGAAAGGGCAGACACGACGAGGCGGTCAGTCAGCCGAAAATATCATGCGTTCACGACAATTATCGCCAATTAACGGTAGTTATTAGTTACGCGATGCCCGATTGCCCGTATTTTTTTGTAAATTTGCATTCTAATAAATAGTGTTGCGATAATGGAGCGAACATTTAGTCATCGGGTGACGATACTCGAATGGAGTGCCATTGCACTCTTTGCGCTGGGCACACTCTACGGATTTTGGCACCGTCAGAATGTTGCGTTGGTTGTCTTGGGAACCGTCTTTGTGCTGTTGACCATCCTTGCGCTCGACAGAGCCTTGCACACGAGCTATGTCCTCACACCCGACGATGTGCTGATAGTGCGACGTGGTCGTTTTGCGCGTGAGAGACGCATTGCACTGTCCGACATAAAGACCATAAGAGAGTTGCCCCTTGCCTTCCGTTTGGGCAACTTCGTGCTGTTGGAACTGACCAACGGCCGTGTGGAGAGTGTGCAGCCTGAAAACAACAAGGCCTTCATCGCAGCCATTCAGAAACGATTATGAGATTGAGATATATATACGCATTGTTGATAGCATTGGTGCTGTCGGCACCTATTGAGGCTCAGGTCTATTTAGACAGTGCCGAGGTGGCACGTGTGCTGAGCGGAAAGGATTCGGTGCTGCCTTCTGGTGACGACGAGGCTACCATTGAGGACGATAACGGCGATGACGAAGGCTATAATTCCTATTTTCAAAACGATTCATGCCTTACATGGCAACAGAACATCAAGGCACGATTGGATGGAATCCTTCAAGGCAACCTGATGGAAACGACGCAAGTCGGTGTGATGGTTTGGGATTTGACCGACGACAAAAGACTCTATAGCTATCGCGAGCGTGTACAGATGCGCCCCGCTTCAACAATGAAATGCGTCACAGCTATTGCGGCCCTTGACCGTCTTGGTAGCGACTATTCCTTTCGGACACGCATCTATTATACGGGATCGGTTGACGACTCCACGCAAGTGCTCAATGGCGACATCTATTGTGTTGGGGGGATGGATCCGCTGATTGGCGGGACTGACATTACAGCCATAGCTGAGTCCATCAGACAGCTGAACATCCGAACCATCAATGGCAACTTCTATGCCGACCGCTCGTTCAAGGATAAGGATGAACTGGGATGGGGCTGGTGTTGGGACGATAAGAACCCATCGCTCAATCCGCTGTTGGTCAACAAGCGTGACAACTTCATCAGCCTGTTGCGCGATAGACTTCACAACATGGGGGTAACCCATTATGGAATTGTTGGTGAGCGTACGGTTCCAAACGATGCGCGGCTGATTACCACGCGCCTGCATTCCATTGAAGAAGTGATGCGTCCGATGATGAAGAAGAGCGACAACCTCTTTGCCGAGTCGATGTTTTATCAGATTGCAGCTGCTGGAGGAGGCAAGTGGAGCACAGCCAAACAGGCGGCATCCTATATCAAGGGATTAATTAGAAAGGTGGGACTTACCCCCAGCAACTACAATATAGCCGATGGGTCGGGACTGTCTTTGTACAATTATGTCAGCCCAGAACTGGAAGTGCAGTTGCTTCGCTATGCCTTTCAGAACAGGAATATTTACGATATCTTGCTCAAAACGCTGCCGATAGCAGGAATCGACGGGACGCTTCGAAGGCGGATGCGTGGTACTCCGGCAGCCGGGAATGTCAGGGCAAAGACTGGTACTGTGATGGGTGTCAGCTCCTTGGCCGGCTATCTCACCGCCTCGAATCAGCATAGACTCTGTTTCTCGATTATCGTTAACGGGGGAATGTCGAATGGACCTATGCGGAGGCTTCAGAATAGTATTTGTGTCGCACTTAGTAAATAAAATGAATGATGGAAGAAATAAGAATTTTTGTGGAGACAATATTGAACTCCTTGGGTGTGGAAGGTTGGTTGGTGCCAGTGGCTCGTCATGCCTTGTTGGTGATAATTGCCATCTTGCTGGCTTGGCTTTCAGACTTTCTCTGTCGGAAGCTGATTGTTCCAGTCGTCGTGAAGCTGACAAATAAAACCAAGGCTACATGGGACGATGTCATTTTCGACAAACGTGTGCTTTACACGGCTTGTCACATCGTACCAGCGGTGATGGTCTGGGAGTTATTGCCGATGGTATTCTATCAATATCCTCTGGTTCAGGAGACATTGGCACGGCTGACGGCTATTTATATCACCGTCAGTTCCACTCGCTTGGTTGTGCAGATAGTTGACCGTCTCCGATTTCTCAATACCCGTGAGGGAAGTTCCAGCAGTCAGTACCTCAATTCGTTCTGCGGAGTATTGAGGATTATAGTCATCTTTATTGCCGTGATCGTCGTGGTTGCTATACTGTTTAACAAGAATCCGATGAGTCTTTTTGCTGGATTGGGTGCGACGTCGGCCGTTCTGATGTTGGTGTTTAAGGACACTATCGAAGGGCTGGTGGCTGGTATCAGGCTGACGAGCAATGAGATGGTGCACGTTGGCGACTGGATTACCGTTCCCGGCACACCCGTTGACGGCAATGTGATTGACATTACGCTGACAACCGTGAAGGTTCGGCAGTTCGACAATACGATAACCACCGTACCACCGTTGACGCTCGTGAACGGTCCGTTCCAAAATTGGAAAGGTATGCAGGATGCTGGGGTGCGGCAAGTGAAGAAACAAGTTTACTTCGATGTGCGCAGCATCTGCCTGTTAGATGATGAAACGAAGCGGAAACTCGTGGACAAAGGCCTCGTTAATGCCCGTCAAGTGGAAGGCGATGTGGTGAATATGGGAATCTTCCGCCGATATATTGAGGATTATCTGTCTAATCGGAAGGAAGTGGATGGCAACATGACCCTGATGGCTCGCCAGCTGGAGGCAACGCAAAGTGGTGTGCCTTTGGAACTGTACTTCTTCCTTTCCATAACGGAATCGGTGTTGTACGAAAGCACTGTCTCTGACATTCTTGAGCACGTGTATGCCTATGCTCATGAATTTGGACTGAAAGTTTATGAAATGTTTCCCGAACAGTAAGTAGGCTCACTCCCAACTCTTCTCGTTTGGGAGATGAGAGCCCCTATCTTCTTATAGAATGCCTTGTCTGTCAAGACCTTATTCGCACACCATCACTTTGAGGGGGAAGAGTTGGGGGATAGGCTGTACTCAATGTCGGTGTTTCTTTGTCTGAGCACACTTTTCTCCTTATCAAGGTCGAAAGTGTCAGTAAGCTCAATCTCCTCTCCGTCGAGGATGCTCTTTCCATGGATGGCGACTGTGCTGTCGTTCACCTTCGTCCATTTGTCGTAAGGAAGTGTGGGCATGTTGATGGATGAGGCGATGCCGTTCTCTTTCAGTTCGATACCCAACTGAGCTGTGGAATCGTTGGGGTTGGAGGTAGTCCATTGTCCTATCAGATTGATAGTGTCGGCCTCGGTTGTGTTTTCACTTGTCTTTGCATTTTTGTTACCGCAACTGACAAAGGCAGATATGCAGGCAAAGGCTGCGCCAATACAAATTATCTTCTTCATGTTTTGTTCATTGGTAAAAGCAGAATGATACTGCTTCAATTCGGTTTTGTAATCAAATGAGATGTACAAAAATAACTAAAAATGGGAACATGACCAATTGTTTTGGATTAAAAAGTCTAAAAGGAAAGGGCTCATTGCTTGGGATGTACGTCGTTGTTGTGGCTATGCAGACATGAAAAACGGCATCCAGCGATGTTGCTGAATGCCGTTTTGGAGGATAATACCTTATCGTTAAACTTCTTCTTCGACAACTTTGAAGTGCTCAAGGTCAGCTGGCGTGAAGGCCTTGATGTAGGCAGAACTGCCGGTAACTTCTTCTTCAGCCATACGTACCAGTACGTTGGCCGACTTGGCGAAGAGATCTGACGCCTTGCTGGCATCCTCAATGAGGAGAAGCGACTGGATAATAATTGCTGTCATGTTATACAAACGGCGAGCAAGGAAGTCTTGCTCATCCTGATTGTCGTCAGCTTTCACCTTTTCAAGTGCCTCCTCATAGAGGTCGATGAGTCTTGCAATGCGCTGCTTCAGTGGTTTCATCTCTTCCGATACTTCACCTTCGAGCATCTCTTTCATGATATTCAGGTAGGTGCCGTTGGTGATGTAGCGCACGGCGGCTACCACTTGCAGCTGGGTTGTTCCCTCATAGATGGAGAAAATGCGTGCGTCGCGGAACAGACGCTGGCTCTTATATTCCATGATAAAGCCCGAACCACCATGAATACTGATAGCATCGTAAGCATTCTGATTGGCATATTCGGAGTTGATACCTTTTGAAAGCGGAGTGAATGCATCAGCCAGTCGAGTATATTTCTTCATCTCTTGACGTTCCTCAGGTGTGAGCTTTTGGTCGCGAGCTATGTCTTCTAATGCCTTGTAGATATCAACGTAGCGTGCTGTCTGATACAACAATGAGCGGCCGGCATCCAATTTAGCCTTCATACGTGACAGCATATCATACACTGCTGGAAAATTGATGATCTTTTTCCCGAACTGTGAGCGTTCCTTGGCATAGTTGAGACCCTCGAAGTATGCTTCGTTGGCCACACCGACACTCTGTGCTGCGATACCGAGACGTGCGCCATTCATTAGTGCCATCACATATTTGATCAGGCCCATGCGGGTGCTTCCGCAGAGTTCTGCTTTGGCATTCTTATAGACCAGCTCACAAGTCGGAGAACCATGAATACCGAGTTTGTTCTCGATGTGTCTGACATCAACGCCGCCATCTCGCTTGTCGTAGATGAACATGGACAAACCGCGACCATCTCGTGTACCTTCTTCCGAGCGGGCGAGCACCAAATGCAAGTCGGAGTCACCGTTGGTGATGAATCGTTTCACACCGTTCAGACGCCAGCAGTTCTCCTTTTCATCGAAGGTTGCTTTGAGCATGACACGCTGAAGGTCGGAACCGGCATCGGGTTCGGTAAGGTCCATTGACATGGTTTCTCCGTTGCTGATACGCGGAATGTACTTTGCCCGCTGTTCATCCGTACCAAACTCATAGAGAGTATCGATGCATGATTGGAGCGACCATATATTTTGGAAGCCCGCATCGGCAGATGAAATCATCTCAGAGAGCATGGAGAATACCACGTTAGGCAAGTTCAAGCCACCGTATTGGCGAGGCATGCTCACTCCCCACAGACCTGCCTTGCGTGTTGCCTCAAGGTTCTCGTAGGTTTTGCTTGCGTAATGCATGCGGTTGTCAATGAGATGGGGACCTTCTTGGTCAACGGCCTCAGCGTTAGGCTCGATGATATTGGCTGCGATATCGCCCGTAATATCGAGGATGTGCTTATAGTTCTCGATGGCATCCTCGTAGTTTACAGGTGCGTCATCATATTTATCTTTGTCCGCAAAGTTGCGTTCTTTGAGCTCAACGATGCGTTTCATCAGCGGATGGTTCAGATGAAAGCCAATCTCCGGATGGTCTTTATAGTAATTTGGCATAACTTATTTCTTTTCTTTTATTGTTTTTTTATGAAGAAAAACACATGGAACGGCCTAATAAAATCAAGGGAAGTGCCCCTGTCAGCTCAGGATGCTTGCCCGACATCATTGCAATGATGCGGCCCCATGTTTGCTGCGATGTGAGCATAGGCCTGTTTCATTCTACTTGCTGTTCTCCTTATAATATTTAATTAACTTCGGAACCACTTCCTCTACCGTACCATTGATGATGTAATCGGCAATCTGATTGATGGGCGCATCTGGGTCGCTGTTGATGGAAATGATGATACCGGCATCCTGCATTCCTGCAATGTGCTGGATTTGGCCAGAGATACCACAAGCGATATATACCTTTGGATGAACCGTCACACCGGTCTGACCCACCTGACGGTCGTTAGGAATCCAGCCAGCATCGACTGCTGCGCGTGATGCCGCAACCTCCGCATGGAGTTCTTTGGCCAATTGGAAGAGCAACTCGAAGTTTTCTTTTGAGCCTACTCCGTAACCGCCTGCCACAACGATAGGAGCGCTCTTCAGATTGTTCTGTGCCGCCTCAACATGACGGTCGATAACTTTCACGGCATAGGAGGCTTCCGATACATATTTGCCAACTTCTGGATACACTATCTCGCCCTTTGCCTTGCCATCGTAGATTGCTTTCTGCATCACACCTGAGCGGACGGTAGCCATCTGTGGGCGATGGTCGGGATTAACGATAGTCGCCACGATGTTTCCACCGAAGGCCGGACGTATCTGAAACAAGATGTTGTCATAGTGTTTGCCAGCCTTCTTGTCGTCGTACTCACCTATTTCAAGCTGGGTGCAGTCGGCTGTCAGGCCTGAGGTTAGCGAAGACGAGACCCTTGGTCCGAGATCGCGTCCGATGACCGTTGCTCCCATCAGGGCTATTTGTGGTTTCTCCTCCTCAAAGAGATTCACGAGGATGTCGGTGTGCGGCGATGACGTGTAAGGGAAGAGCCCCTCACCGTCGAAAACAAAGAGTTTGTCAACTCCGTAGGGCAGAATTTGCTCCTCTACCTTACCTTTGATGCCCGTGCCGGCAACAACAGCATGGAGTTCTACTCCCAATTCGTTGGCGAGCTTACGACCTTTCGTAAGCAATTCCTGTGAGACTTCCTGAACGGTTGTCCCTTCTATCTCGCAATATACAAATACGTTGTTCATGTCCTTAGCCAATTATCTTTTCTTCTATCAATTCTTTCACTAATCCTTTGATGTCTTCATCCGAACCGTTGATAGTCTTGCTTTCCTTTGCTTGGAAAACAATGTTCTGTACGGCTTTGACCTTTGTTGGTGAGCCTGATAAGCCACACTGTGCCTCATCTCCGTCAACGTCAGCCACCGACCATTGGTTTAATGTCAGGTAAGGACGGGTTTCGTAGAGTTCTTTCCATGCTTCCTTGCCAGTGCGTTCCATTGGGCACGTGGCATATTTGTATTTCATCACGAGACGGGCATTGCGTGGACGTGCTGGCGCAGCGGTGCCGTTGACAGTGATAACGACTGGCAGTGGAGCAACCACTGTTTCCACACCACCGTCGATATGACGGCGGATTGTAGCTTTCCCATCCTCAATTTTCAGGATTTCCTCTGCGTATGTTACTTGGTTCAATCCCAGTTTCTGTGCCACTTGTGGCCCAACTTGTGCTGTGTCGCCGTCGATGGCTTGTCGTCCACCGATTACGATATCGACATCGCCGATTTTCTTGATGGCAGTGGCCAGTGCGTAAGAGGTGGCCAACGTGTCGGCGCCAGCAAATTTACGGTCGGTCAGCAACCAGCCAGTGTCAGCTCCACGATAGAGTCCTTGGCGGATAATCTCACCTGCGCGAGGAGGTCCCATGGTCAGTACTCCCACGGTAGAGCCGGGATGCTGTTCTTTTAGTCTGAGTGCTTGCTCAAGTGCGTTCAAGTCTTCCGGATTGAAGATGGCTGGAAGGGCTGCGCGGTTCACCGTTCCGTCGGCTGTCATGGCGTCCTTTCCTACGTTTCTTGTATCTGGTACTTGCTTAGCAAGTACTACAATTTTCAAACTCATAAATATATAATGTGTTATTAAGAATATTAATTGATAGGATTCGGAGAACAAAAGTACATTATTTTTGGAAGACTGGCAAATAAAAAGCACAAAATAGCCTCGTCGTCTGCACAAAATTGTAACATTGTGCAGATAGAAACTTACACTGTTAACACTGTTTTTTTCTTTGTATCGGATGATTTTTCGCCGATGATTGGTTTGGAAATCCGCTAAAAATTAGTCTTGTAAATTGGATTGGCATGTTACCGACAATATTCTGTCAGGGCTGATTCATATTCTCCGAAACCAGCGTTTAGGAAGCTCTGAAAGCCCGATTCCGCCCATTTTAACAATAAAAACTGCACTAATTCGACTTTTTTGTGTAATTTTACACCCGTTAATGATATAATGAAATTATGGGTAACAATTTATTATCAGGAAAAAGAGGTATCGTCTTTGGTGCACTGAACGATATGTCCATCGCATGGAAAGTAGCTGAACGCGCAGTAGAGGAAGGTGCTAAAATCACGCTTTCGAACACACCTGTTGCCGTTAGAATGGGTACTGTCAACGCTTTGTCGGAGAAGTTGAACTGTGAGGTGATACCAGCCGATGCTACCAGTGTGGAGGATTTGGAGAATGTGTTCAAGCGCTCAATGGAAATACTGGGTGGGAAGATTGATTTCGTGTTGCATGCCATCGGTATGTCGCCCAACGTTCGCAAGCATCGCACTTACGACGACCTTGACTACAAGATGCTCGACACGACGCTCGACGTGTCGGCGGTATCGTTCCACAAGATGATTCAGAGTGCAAAGAAGCTTGATGCCATCAGCGAGTACGGGTCGATTGTGGCCCTTAGCTATGTTGCGGCACAGCGCACGTTCTACGGTTATAACGACATGGCTGACGCAAAGGCCCTCTTGGAGAGCATTGCGCGCAGCTTTGGTTACATCTACGGTCGTGAACACCATGTCCGTATCAACACCATCTCGCAGTCGCCGACCATGACAACTGCAGGGCAGGGTGTGAAAGGGATGGACAAACTCTATGATTTCGCCAACCGTATGTCGCCACTCGGCAATGCTACGGCTGAGGAGTGCGCTGATTATTGTATTGTGATGTTCTCCGATTTGACAAAGAAGGTGACCATGCAAAACCTCTATCACGACGGTGGCTTCTCCAATGTGGGCATGAGTCTTCGGGCAATGGCCACTTATGAGAAGGGACTCGACGAGTACAAGGACGAGAATGGACACATCATCTACGGCTAATCAAAATGAGCTGTGTGGAGGATTCTTTAATGGAATCCTCTTTTTTTTGTTTTTGTAATAATGACGCCACCGTTTTAAGAGGCTATTGTAACGGTGCGGTCGGCGCGCTTTCGTTGTCGGGCAGCTGATGCGTTGTGGACTGTCAGTTTGAGTAAAGAATGTTTACAAATTATGTTTCTTGTCTGATTTTGTAAACCGCTGATTGCCAGTGTTGTGTCATTTTTCCTTCAAAAGCTCATCTATCGCATGGTGAAAGCTCATCTATCGCATGGTGAAAGCTCATCTATCGCAAGACGACCGCTTAGGTTTCGTGAGACGGAAGTCAAATTATTTTACAATCTTTTGTTTCGCCATGCGCTTTCGCCGACAGCGAATCCCAGTTTGGACCATGCGTTACGGCTCTCGGCTGGATGCTTTGAGGCAGTCGATTTGCCGACGATCGTTCCTCCGCATTGCAGCCAATCCCAAAAGTTTGTTTGCTTGCGATGCACAAATGAGCAGATATTTTGTTATCTTTGCAGATGCAACATTCGATAATTGTGTTCCTGATAGATTCCAATAAGATATATGATAGACAGACCAACGGTAGATAGGATAATGGAGGCGGCCAACATTGTTGACGTCATTTCGGAGTTTGTCTCGCTGCGAAAGGCGGGGACAAGTTTCAAGGGACTGTGTCCTTTTCACGACGACCGTACACCATCATTCTCGGTCAGTCCGGTCAAGGGAGTCTATAAGTGCTTTTCGTGTGGCGAAGCGGGCAACGTGGTGAACTTCATCATGAAGCATGAGCAGATGACTTATCCTGAGGCGTTGCGCTGGATAGCACGGAAATACAACATCGAGGTGCAAGAACGCGAGCTGACGAGCGAGGAAAAACGGCTGGAAAATGAGCGCGAGTCGATGTTCTTGGTGAACGAGTGGGCGTCAAAGTATTTTCAGGACATCCTCAAGAACCATGCCGATGGACAGGCAATCGGCTTGCAGTATTTCCGCAGTCGTGGCTTCCGCGACGACATCATAGAGAAGTTTCAACTGGGTTTCTGTCTAACGGGTCGTCAAACGTTTTCCGATGCGGCGCTGCAGGCAGGTTACAAGAAGGAATTCCTACTGAAAACCGGACTCTGCTATGAGCGTGAGAATGGTGGCCTGATAGACCGCTTCAACGGTAGGGTTATCTTCCCTTGGATAAGCGTCAGCGGTAAGGTGACGGCTTTTGGCGGACGACTGCTTGACTCCAGGACAAAGGGTGTCAGTCAGAAATACGTCAATTCGCCCGATAGCGAGGTTTACCACAAGGAACGCGAGCTATATGGCATCTTTCAGGCCAAGAAAGCCATCGCCAAGTTCGACCTTGTTTATATGGTTGAGGGCTATACCGATGTAGTGGCCATGCACCAATGCGGCATAGAAAATGTGGTGGCCAACAGCGGAACGGCGCTTTCGACCTACCAAATCAAGCTGCTACGACGCTTCACTTCCAACATCGTGCTGCTTTATGATGGCGATGCGGCTGGTCAGCACGCAGCCTTGCGAGGTACGGACATGCTGCTCTCGGAGGGAATGAATGTGAAAGTGCTGCTGCTTCCTGATGGAAAAGACCCCGATGAGATGGCAAAGAGCTATTCGGCGGAGGATTTCCGTAAATATATTGAGAACAACCAGACCGACTTTATCGTATTCAAAATTAATGTGTTGCTCCAAGGTGTCACCGACCCCGTGAAGAGGTCGGAGGCCATCAACTCCATTGTTAGGAGCATTGCGGTAATCAAAGATCCGATACTCCGCGACACCTATCTCCGTGAATGTGCCCACCGGACGGGAACAAAGGAAGAGACGCTGATTCTACAGATGAACCGTTACATCTACAACAACAAGGAACAGCAGCGGAAAGAAGAGCAGCGAAACGAGACAGAACAGCCGACACCAGAGCCTTTGCGACCGGCGACACCGATGCAGCAGGCTTCGAAGGTGGAAACGATGCTTGTTCAGGCCATCGTCCGCGACGGTGAGAAGATAATTATTCGTGATGTCCAAAACGAAGAGACGGGTGAGACAATCAATTTGAACGTCGCACAGTATATAGCCTATGACCTCGGACTCGACAATCTCGTCTTTGCCAACCCGCTTTCGGTGCAGATTCTAACGGAGGCCGTTGAGCACAGCAACGACCCAGGCTTTAAGGCTGAGGAATATTTCACCCATCATCCTGACATCCATGTCTCGACCCTTGCCGTACGGTTGAGTGTCGAACAGTTCCAGCTCTCTGAGAGTCTGCAAGTCAGAGAGAGGGAAATTGAGCGAAAAGATCGCATCATGCACCTCATCCTCGATTTCCGGATGGACTATGTTGAGCATCATCTCAAGGAACTACAGGTCAGGCTCTCGCAGGAAAAAGACATTGAAAAGATGATGGAAGTCATGGGAGAAATCAAGAAAATGCAGAATATGCGCAATATATTGGCAAAGAAATTAGGCAATGATATAGTAGTATGATTGACAAAATCAGGAGTCTGTTCAGACATAAAATCCGGTTCTCTGATGCCAATTCAGCCAACAACCGACGATGGGTTGGCAAGGGACTGACGGCACTCAACTGCGAAGTCGAGTGGCGGAAGGACGGCGAAGAGGATGTGGCCCACTATGATTTTCAAAGTGGTCATTTCGGGATTCGTGTGCAGAAGAATACCCCCAACGTTCTCTTGTCGTTCCTTTTCATTGCCGAAGCTCCGATGCTGGAGATAAACAATGTGCGACAGTTGTGCAATCAATTCAATCTGAGTTCCGATGGACCACGTTTCGCCTATTCAATCAATGAGGAGAAGAATCTGATTAATGTCCATCTATTCTATAGTTTGTTGCTTGACGAGGACCGTGTGAGAGCTATCCTGTCGCGTGCCATGACTGACCTTTTTGGTTGGCAGAACGTTTTTCTACGGAAGCTGGGCGATTTGCTGAAAAATCAGCATCGACAGAACGACAATGACGTGGAATTGACTTCAAAACAGCTTGCACGCGAGCAGTTCTTGCTAAGCCAGCAAGAGCTCACCCATCGGAGCTCGCCCCTTGTATGGCGTCATAATGAGGTGCGGAAACTGACTCTGAAGCAGTGGATGGATACGGCTTGCGATCTTCATAGCTTTGTTCCGTCAGAGCTAACGATCATGACCGACAAAGTAGAGACGTTGAATGAACGCAAAATGATTGAGGATTTCGAATTCCATTCTTTGCTGATTGCTGACAAAGCGTTCAAGAGAAAGAATGCAACGCTTAACCTCACATTCTTTACACCTTCTGAACCAGACCGCAGAAGGTATGCCACTATCTTCGTTCAACAGGCCGAAGGCGATGGCGATGCTCTCCGTTATAGGATAACTTCCACACTCATGCCGATGTCGGTAGATGCCAACGGCGCTGACTCACACAAGCAAACGCAGCCAATGACAGTGTCAGCGCTTGTGCAATATGACTTACGAACCGACAAACAGCAATCCGATGAGTTCCGTTACATGTGGCAAGATGCAAAAGACAAGATTGAAAAAGGCGAGGTTGACTCCCTGAGTGACGAGCAAAGGCTGATTGCCAACACCGTGTTGCCTGATGTGGCGAAAAGTCTTTATCGAGGCAAGCAACTCTATTTGCAAGGCAGATACTACGAGGCTATTCTGCATTTGGAGAATGCTTTCTACTTTCTGCACGGCAGTTTCAATGAGTTGTATGGCTCAGAGCAGGAGAATTACTTTGAGATTTGTTACATGTTGGGCTTCTGTTACAATAGTTTGGGAAACTATCAACGAGCTTTCTATTATCTGACGTTCACCATCGGCCTGAATCGGATCACCTTTACCGAAGAGTACATCAACTGCTTGGTCAACATGGGTGACTTCCGAGCATTGGCTTATATAAATAACATCATCTCGGAACTGGAGAATGCCTATGGAAAGGGCGACGACGGCGATGCCCCGGAGCCACACATGCAGGCTTTTATCTCATTTCTCCATCGGCGAAAGGCCTATATCTATGTCGAACAGGGCAAGTTCGACGATGCCGAGACGCTGCTGAAATCATTGCTTAACGACCCTTACAGCAGCGACTTCGCATTGAAAGAGCTGGCCTATCTTCAACGATTACGAACCTAAAACTGTAGAATGGCATGATTTACGTTCATTGGATAGTCTTAGTTGCCTACACGGTTGTGGCCATTATCGCACTGATTACCGTGTTGATGGAGAACCGTCAGCCCGCAAAGACTATGGCCTGGGCGTTAGTTTTGGTATTTATGCCCTTGGTGGGAATCGTGCTTTACTTCTTCTTTGGTCAGCATACGCGCAAGGAAAGGCACATCTGGCAGCGCAGTCTCGACCAATTGACAAAGCGGTCGATGCTCGAATTTGTCGAACAGAAGAACCTTCAGTTGCCTGAACGTCACCTGGAGTTGATAGATCTCTTTATGAATCAGAACTGGGCGCTGCCTTTTAAGGACAACGAAACTGAGGTTTTCGAGTCGGGTTATGAGTATTTTCCCTCTCTTCTCCAAGCGATAGCGAAGGCAAAGCACCACATTCACATCATCACCTACATCATAGATGACGATCCTTTGGGTAATCTCGTGGCCGATGCGCTCATCGACAGGGCTCGCGAAGGTGTCGAAGTGCGTTTTATCTATGATGATGTGGGGTCGTGGAAGACCAAGAACCGTTTCTTTGAGCGTATGCGTGAGGAGGGTATCGAGGTGCATCCGTTCATGCCTGTTAGGTTTCCGCTGTTCACAAGGAAAGTGAATTATCGCAATCACCGCAAGATTTGCGTCATCGATGGTCAGATTGGGTTCATCGGTGGGATGAATATTGCTCGTCGTTATGTGAGCAGTCACAAGCAAAAGCTCTGGCGCGACACGCATGTGAAGATTGTTGGCTCTGCGGTCTATGGCCTTCAGCGCTCGTTCCTTGTGGATTGGTTCTACGTTGTCCGCACACTGATAACCGACAGGAAGTACTATCCCAGCTCAATTGTTAAGCCCAACAACTGTCTTGTTCAAGTTGTCACGAGCAGTCCGACGAGCCAATGGCCTGAGATAGAGCAAGGTTATATGAAGATACTTTTGAGTGCGAAGAAGTATGTCTTTATGGAGACACCTTATTTCCTGCCCACCGAACCCATTATCTTTGCCATGCGGACGGCTGCCGTGTCAGGTGTTGACGTTCGTTTGATGATTCCTTTGCGAACCGACACGAAGATTGTGGAGTGGGCTTCGCGCACTTATGTGATGGAAGCGGTGCGCGCTGGTGTCAAGGTGGTGCTCTATACAGCAGGCTTCAATCACTCAAAGCTCCTCGTCAGCGACGATTGCCTGTCGTCCATTGGTTCAAGCAATGTCGATTTTAGGAGTTTCGAGAACAATTTCGAGGCCAATGCATTCTTCTACGATGAGAAAATGGCTTTGAAGGTGAAAGGGATTTTCCTCAATGATGAGGCCAATAGTGTGCCATTGGAAGAGGTAAAGGACATTACCCACCGTTCGTTCCTGCAGCGTTTGTGGGAGTCGGTGGTGCGATTGTTGAGCCCATTGTTATAAATCGGTCAGTTCTCCGTTGTTGGTCGGTAAGGGTTGAAACAGCGAGAAGTTGACACTCCCATAGCTTCTGTGCTCCTTGAAGTTGGCATGGGTCGAGAAGTCATTCTGTTTGCCATGTTCGAACACGAATACACCGTTAGCGTTCAGCAGGTCGTATTGGAAGATTAAATCAGGGATGGTTGCCAATTCGGGTAAAGCGTAGGGAGGATCGGCAAAGATAAGGTCGAACTTCTGATGGCAGCTTTTCAGGAACCGGAAAACGTCGCCACGTATCAGGATGTCGTTTTCTGCTTTAATCTTCTTCAGGCATTCAGCTATAAAGTGTGCGTGGTCACGGTCTTTCTCCACGCTCACCACCTCCTTGCATCCGCGCGAGAGCAATTCGAGTGTGATGCTTCCCGTACCGGCGAATAGGTCAACTGCTATTGTGTCCTCCAAGTCGATGTAACTGTTCAGCACATTGAAGATATTCTCTTTGGCGAAGTCAGTGGTTGGCCTTGCTTTGAACGTGTGAGGAATATCGAAACGTCTGCCTTTGTATAGTCCTGTTATGATTCTCATGTTAGCTTTTTAACTCAAATACAATGCCTTCAAGTCGTAGGGGATGTCCTTTCGCTTGGCGAAGGAATTGTTGTTGAAGTCTATTTCTTGGTCGAGCAGATAGCAGCGTTGCAGGAACTTGTGCGCCTCCTCGTTGAGTTGTGTGCCGTTCGGGATGTTACCTGCAAGGTGAAGCTCGTCGCTTTCGGCATTCATGCCTATTTCTTTCCACGCATAAAGGATGAAATAGAGCATGTCGTTGATGCTCGATGCCTCGTAAGAGTTGCTGAAACGGAATCGGTTCTGCTGAAAACTGAAAACCTCTAATTGCTTCTCATGATAATAAACAAACATTTTTCGTCGAGAGCCGGCTGAGGCACGGTGGTGCAGATGCGACCAGACGGCTTGCATCATCGGTTGTATTCTCACATCTTCAAAGTGGTCGTCAACCACCAATCTCAGGTCTTTGTTGATGGTGAACACTGCCACGGCATTAAGATCGGGCAACACACTCGTCACCACGTCGTCGCTCCGTCTCCATTTGAGTGTGTGTTTGTAGAGTGTCTCCACGTCCTGTTCTTGAAACTCGTCGGTCGGTACGAGCATAACGGGATTGTCGATGAGAATCAACGTGCGTCTGAATCCGCTCTGTAGCAGTTCGGAACGGTTGAAAGCCTCGCGCAAATTGGCTGCTATGGATATGCCGTTGTTCAGCTCATATTGCTCGTAGGCAATGTGTTCGTCCTGCTGTGGGTCGCCTACTGCGAACGAAAGGTGGTTGGCTGAGATGCGAATTGTCAGTCGCAACTTCTTGTCCGATGTTCTATGGTCGATTTTTTCCATAACTTGCATTATGCTGCAAACTTACATATTTTTTTCCGATTATGCGGTTTTCTGTCCCACAAATATTGTTAGTATTCAGCCGCCAGCTGCGATTAGTTCACCTTCTTTCCACGGTAGTAGGTGTGGAAAGTGTCTTCGGCATACCCGTTTTGCAGCAGTTTGAAACTGTCGGGATTGGCTTGCTCCACGATTTTACCCATATAGTAAACACGGAATGTGTTGGCCGCATATCCCTCGCCGAGGTAATGGAGTGCGTCGGGGTTGGCATTCTCCATGATTCGCCCCATGTAGTAGGCTCGGAACGTGTCGCACGCATATCCCCCTCCCAGCTCTTTGAACGAGTCGGGGTTGGCTTTCTCGACTATTCGCCCACGGAAGAGTACGGCGTTCGAGGTCACCATGTATCCGCTGCGCCTGTAATCACCACTGTCGTAATAGCTATCGTCATAGTCGGGTTGAGGCCACTGCGGCACTTTCAGCCGAAAGGTTAGCGGATCGACGAACTCCATTATCTCGCCACGGAAGTAAACGTTGTACCGGTCTTTGGCATAGCCGAATCCCAACTCGATGAACGTCGGCAAATCAACGTTCCCAAATGGCTCTCCACGATAAAAGGCGATACCGTTTTCGACAAAGTAATCGCCCTGTTGGCTTTGCGCCTTGACGATGGCCACCGAGCCTTGCAGCAATAAGCACACAAGCAGCGTGCGTAGGATGTTTCCAAGTGATCTATGTGTCTTCATCTTTCTTAAAATGATAGTTGTAGTGCAAACTTACATATATTTTTCCAAAGAGTCGCAAAACTCTGTGGTCTTTTTATCAAAGTTTTGCAAACGTGTCTGGCACGTCAGTCTTATGGGCTTGGGGTGGGACGGCAAGAATCAGCCGATATTTCAGCTATGTCAGTCGGGACGACATCGGTTGATTGTAAAGTATTTTCGCTGTCGCCGCCCAAAACTTCAGCTTCTGCTCGGCAATAGGTCACCTTTTGCCGCTCGAAAGCTGACCTATTGCAGTATAAAAGGTGAGGAATGACTGTTGAAAAAATAAGATATTGATTCATAGCACCTTACAGGATTTTTGCAAAAGACTGTTTTGTCAACATATTTTACCTTTCACTATAGTCGCTTGTCTTTTGCCCTTGACCGTCCATTCCTTGGGAGGAATCACAACGACGCATTGCCGATTAGTTGCTGAAGATGCGACAATTTTTTTGTTCACCTCGAATAAATCACTTATCTTTGCAATTCCATATTTTAGAAGTCGATGATACAAGACGAACTGGTATATCAGATTTTACAGGAATTCCGCTTCACCCCCACCAACGATCAGGCCAATGCACTGCGTGTGTTTTCCGAGTTCATGACCGACAGGGATGAGCGTGCGGCGATGATTCTTCGTGGATGTGCTGGCACGGGCAAGACTTCGCTGGCCGGAGCCATGGTTAGGACGCTCCGTCGGTTGAGCTTCAAGGTTGCGCTCCTTGCCCCGACGGGTCGTGCGGCCAAGGTGTTCTCCTTGAATTCCGGTTTCCCAGCCTCAACCATCCATCGCCGCATCTACCGCGAGAAGGCCTTCAATGGCACTGACGGACGGTTCAATCTCAATCAGAACATGTATCGCGATATGCTTTTCATGGTCGATGAGGCTTCGATGGTCAGTCTGTCGTCAGGCAATACGGCATTTGGCAGCGGATGTCTGCTCGACGACCTGATAGAATATGTTTACGGTGGCACTAATTGTCGTATGCTGCTCATCGGCGATAAAGCCCAGCTGCCGCCTGTTGGCGAGGAGGAGAGTCCAGCGTTGCGGTCCGATGTTCTCCGCTCTTACGGCCTACGGGTCTATGAGTGCGACTTGGATGAGGTGCTAAGGCAGGGGCAAGACTCTGGAATCCTTTGGAATGCGACGATGATACGCCGGATGATTACTCACGACGAGGCCACGCAGTTGCCACGGATCCGCCTCAGCGGTTTTGCCGATATTTCGGTAGTGCCGGGCGATGAGCTGATAGAGAACCTTGCATCGAGTTTCTCGGCCGTGGGAGTGGATGAGACAATGGTCATCACCCGTTCGAACAAGCGGGCTAATATCTTCAACCAAGGCATCAGGAACACGGTTTTGGGACGTGAGGAGGAACTGACGACGGGCGACTTGTTGATGGTGGTGAAGAACAAATACCTGACACCACGCAATCCCTCGACAAAGGAAGCGTCAGTAAAAAGTAAAGGCTTACAAGGCGATGCGCGGCAGCCAGCAAGCTCGAACCAACCACCTTTCGGGGGAATCGACGGAGGCTTCATTGCCAACGGTGACCGTGCCGTCGTGCGTCGTGTGCGCAATGTCCGTGAGCTTTATGGCTTCCGTTTCGCCGATGCTACCTTGGAGTTTCCCGATTATGACAAGACGGAGATAGATACGGTGGTCATCCTGGACACGTTGATGACAGAGGCACCAGCTTTGACACACCAACAGCACGAGCAGTTGTTCGACAATGTGGTGGCTGACTATGCCGATGTTCCGCTGAAAGCCGACCGCATGCGGCAGATTCGTGAGGACAAGTACTTCAATGCTATGCAGATAAAGTTCGGATATGCCGTAACCTGTCACAAGGCGCAGGGCGGACAGTGGGCGCACATCTACCTCGATCAGGGCTTTATGACCGATGAGATGCTCACTCCCGACTATATCCACTGGCTCTACACAGCTTTCACAAGGGCAACGGAACATCTTTACTTGGTGAACTGGCCGAGACAACAAATGGAAGAATGATGGAAGCAATGGAATTGACACAGGATTACATTAGGCTGGCTTTTGAGAAATACAACAGGTTGATATTCGACGACAGGCTGCCACTGCCTGTATTAAAGCTCTCTAAGGCACGTACCCGCCTTGGACAGATGTCGTGCAAGCGTGGCTTTCTAAAAAGAAGACCCTACGATTTCATGATTTCTATTTCCTCCTATTATAAACAATCGCAGCAGGAAATAGACGATGTCATTATTCATGAGATGATTCATTATTATATCGCTTACAACGAAATAAAGGACACTTCGGCGCATGGGAAGGTATTTCGCTCAATGATGGCAGAGATAAACCGGCGATACGGACGCCATCTGACCATATCTGTTAAAACAAAAGGAATGGAACCGACCATTGCCAAACAGCCAACGACTTGCCTTGTGTTGGCAATCGAAATGGATAACGGCACTTGTTACCTCTCTTCGGTAAATCCTAAGTCTGCCCATGAGATTGCCTTGACAATCTCACGCATATCTTCCGTTACTTCCCATTCATGGTTCACAACGCAGGATGCGTTCTTTCTCAATATGCCCCGTGTTCGTTCGCTTCGGGGACGTAAGGTTTCGAGAACGTTCTATCAGGAAATGATGGGCAGAATGAAACCATTTGAATTTCCTATGATTTAATCCCACCAAAATTCCCAGATGGATGAGTCGCAAATAGAACTGGCGGCATTGGCGATAGTACCGTAACCTTGATAAATATAGTCAGGACAATAAGCAAAATGCTCTAAGGCGACATCGATTGCTTGAGATTTGGCAATGGGTTTGTCAAGATAATAGCCGACCATGTCGCTATCAACATAAGCGGGAACAGCCCCATAGCGCTCAAACCAATACTTTGCCACGGCCATGTGGTCGGTGACGGCGATGTCGTAGTTGTCTGCATAGAACGGCAACCATGCAAAAACTTCCCAGGCATGCTTCACCGGAACTTCTGCCAACAAAACGTAGTCATAGGGCAGAAGTGAATTGTCAGACCGCTCAAAGAAACAATTCCTTCCCTCTAACTTCTCCTCGCATTCGCCAATGATGTCCTTGCGCCAGTCGAGACTTCCGTCCTGCTCTATATCCGCTTTGGAATCAGCCAGCAATTCGTCAATCTTCTTGTGCCCGTCTGTGACAGTTGTTGCGAGCATATTGCGTCGCCATGCCCTCACTTTCTTCATATCGACGGAATAACACGGACCATCGGGATCGATTTCGGCGGTCAATCCTATGAAGTTATTTTCACTGACAGGAACTAAGACTGGATAAAAGCCTTGCGATTTACCCCTCTCAAGTGCTGATTTATAGGCTTCCGTGATTTCAAAGACAGTTGTTGATGAGTCGAATTCTTGATAGTGACAGTCAAGAAACTCCTTTGTGAGGCGTCTAAGCTCGTCAATGTCAACGTGTTCTTCATCGTCTGTCCTTACGCTATCTTTAAAAACTCTATATAATCGGTAAACCTTGATGAAGCGATAAGCCATAAAAGCGGTTGTGATTGCTGCAACAATCACCTTGTGATGGTTAACAATACTGGCCACCAACAGACCTATCGTTAGCAAAAATAACGCTCCCCAAGTATAGACTTGACGTTTAAGGATATTGGAAACACCAACCCAATCGCTCTTGGCAGTCAGCGTTTCCAAATCCAATTCCATCTGTTTCTCCTTTCTTTGCTTGCGTTGGTACAGGAAAGCCATAAGTACCAACACGGCAATCAGAACCAAGATGAAGGTTGAATCCATGAGATTGATGAATTACAGCTCCGCCAATTCAATGACTTTTTCAACCGCAGCATTGATGTTGGCAGCATCCTTACCACCTGCTTGGGCATAATGTGGCTGACCACCACCACCGCCTTTGATTAGCTTGGCAGCCTCACGGATTATTTTTCCGGCATTCATCGCATGGTCTTTCACCATGTCGTCGCTGAGCATCACCGAGAGAAGAGGTCGGTTATCGTAAACAGAGCCGAGCACACAGACGAGCTTTTCGGGAATCGCCTCACGCACTTTGAATACGATATCCTTAGCCGACGAAGGCTCAACGGGAAGGACTGCCTTCACAACATTGATGCCATTCACGTTCCGAACCTTCTCTACGAGGCTCTTTGCCGCACGATCGGCAGCCTGTTGACGAAAACTCTCCATGTCTTTCTTCATCGTATCGTGCTCTTCGATGTACTTTGCCACCACGTTCTTCAAGTCCTTGGCATTGTTGAACATCGCTTTCAGGTCGCGAAGCGTGTCCTCCAATGCGTAGATGGCTTCCTCACAGTTCTTTCCCGTCATGGCTTCTATGCGACGAACGCCCGCGGCGACACTGCTTTCGCTTACGATTTTGAAGAAGCCTATGCGTCCAGTTGATGCCGCATGGATACCTCCGCAGAACTCACAGCTTGGCCCAAACCGCACGACACGTACCTTGTCGCCGTATTTTTCGCCAAAGAGTGCTACCGCACCCATCTTCTTTGCCTCCTCGATTGGTGTGTCGCGATGTTCGTCGAGAGGCAAATCCTGTCGTATCATGTCATTTACCAGCCGCTCAACCTGCCTCAATTCCTCGTCGGTAACTTTCTGAAAGTGTGAGAAGTCAAAGCGGAGCGTGTCAGGACTCACATAAGAACCTTTCTGTTCGGCATGCTCTCCGAGTACTTGCTTTAAGGCATAGTCCAGCAAGTGGGTAGCGGAGTGGTTGGCAGCTGATGCCTCCCGTTTGTCGGTGTCAACGCAAGCCATGAAGTCGGCTTCTACATCTTTGGGCAATTCCTTAATAATGTGTATGCTTTGGTTGTTCTCGCGCTTGGTGTCGATGATGTTTATGGTTTCGTTCTCGCTGACAAGAACTCCTTGATCTCCAACTTGACCACCCATTTCACCGTAGAACGGTGTATGGTTGAGCACCACTTCGTAGAAACTGCTCTTCTTTTGCGTTACCTTGCGGTAGCGGAGGATATGGCATTCGTATTCGGTGTAGTCGTAACCGACAAACTCTTGTTCGCCCTCTTTCAGCTGAACCCAGTCTCCATTCTCTACTACGGCGGCATTACGGGCACGTGCTTTCTGCTGCGCCATTTCATCATCGAACTGCTTTTCGTCAACAGTGAAACCGTTCTCACGACAAATCAGCTCGGTAAGGTCAAGTGGAAATCCATAAGTGTCAAACAGACGGAAGGCCTCTTTGCCACTTAATTCGGTCTTGCCCTGACTTTTCATCTCTTCCATGGCCGTGTTCAGTAGGTTGATACCTTTTTCAAGGGTGCGGAGGAATGAGTCTTCCTCTTCCTTTATCACACGGGCGATGAGCTCGCGCTGAGCTGGGAGCTCTGGATAGGCTCCTCCCATCTCCTGAATGAAAATGTTGAGCAGTTTGAAGATAAACGCTTCCTTCTGTCCAAGGAAAGTATAGGCATAGCGTACGGCACGGCGCAGGATTCGTCGGATGACGTACCCCGCTTTGGCATTACCAGGAAGTTGACCGTCGGCGATAGAGAATGCCACGGCACGCATGTGGTCTGCCACCACGCGCATGGCGATGTCAATCTTCTCCTGCTCGTCTTTTGCCTCTCCGTTCTCACCAGAAGGTGTGGTAAAACCATACTTTTTCCCGCTCAGTTGTTCAATTTGCTTGATGACTGGCTGGAAGATATCGGTGTCGTAGTTTGAGCTTTTGCCTTGCAACATACGCACCAGACGTTCGAATCCCATACCTGTGTCGATAACATTCATTGCCAACGGTTCGAGCGAGTTGTCAGATTTGCGGTTGAACTGCATGAAAACGATGTTCCATATCTCAATAACCTGTGGGTCGTCCTTATTGACGAGCTCCCGACCAGCCATCTTTGCCTTTGCTTCAGCTGTGCGCGAGTCAACGTGTATTTCGGAACAAGGACCGCATGGTCCAGTTTCGCCCATCTCCCAGAAGTTGTCGTGCTTGTTGCCGTTGATGATATGGTCTTCGGGCAAGTGTTTTGCCCAATACTTGGCAGCTTCGTCGTCTCGCGGGATGTTTTCTTCGGGACTACCTTCGAACACTGTCACGTAGAGGTCGGCTGGGTTTAGGTGCAACACTTCCACAAGAAATTCCCACGCATGGTCAATGGCCTTTTCCTTAAAGTAATCGCCGAAACTCCAGTTGCCGAGCATTTCAAACATCGTATGGTGATAAGTGTCGTGTCCCACCTCTTCGAGGTCGTTGTGCTTACCGCTCACACGCAGACATTTTTGTGAGTCAGCGCGTCGGCGTGGCTCTGGATCTTTTGTTCCGAGGATAATATCTTTCCACTGGTTCATACCAGCATTGGTAAACATCAGCGTAGGGTCGTCCTTTATGACCATAGGGGCGGACGGTACGATGACGTGTCCTTTCGACTCGAAGAATTTCTTAAACGAATCGCGGATTTCATTAGCTGTCATCATCTTATTATTCTTAATTTTATAAAATTCATTGAAAAGTGTTGCAAAGATACGGACTTTTCACTATTTTTGCAAATGAAATGGTAAATGATTGACCGATAGTTGGCAAGGCTTTTCGTTCAACTCTTTGTGTCAAGTAAGGAAAAATAAGCAGCTATGGCAGAAAATTCACGTAAACTCTATTATTCCATCAAGGAAGTGGCGCAACAGTTAGCCGTATCAGAAAGTTTGCTCAGATATTGGGAGACAGAGTTTCCGCACCTTCGTCCGAAAACCACGGGCAACCGTGTGCGCCAATATACCGAGAAGGACATTGAGCAAATCAAGGTCATCTACAACCTTGTCAAGGTACGTGGATTCAAGATTGCCGCTGCCAGGAAGATGCTTCAGGAAAACCGGATGGGGGCTGACAAGAGTCAGAAGATAATGGAAAGTCTCATCTCCGTGCGTGACCAGCTGAAGGAACTCAAACAGCAATTAGGCGGATTGGTTTGACAAGCCGATTCGATGGCATAAAAAGCATTAAGGCTGAACAGTGTTGTTCAGCCTTTTTTATTTGTCAGTAGATGTATCTTCAATAAGGTTTTATGATAGGATAATGACATTTTTGTGTAAAGATTATTCATAAGAATTTAACAATTCAAATCTCCCGGTTCTGTATTGATGGGATAGGGGAGTGCACTTTTTTAGCTTTAAAATTCTGATTCATGAGGGTGGATTTAGCCTATTCTTGGCTTTTTCTGTGCGAAACCATAGCTTTCGTCGGTCGGAACTATAGCTATTCGTAAGTAAAACCATAGCTCTGGCGCAACGATAGCTATGCTTTTGATGATGAAATGTTGACAAAACGCACAATGGAAGATACACTATTATTGAGACATATCTTTAAACAGATTGATTGTCAGTAGTTTATAAACCTGTCTAAAAATTGCGTATTTTCAGGAAGCTCTTGAATGTTTTGAGAAAATAGGCTGAATTTTCGCCCTTTTGTAAAGAAAATTCAAATTTACGATTGCTGCATAGTCTGAAAAAAGAGGATACGCAGCGTACCCTCTTTTTCTTATGAGTGTGTTTTTTTCGCAATTTAGTTGAAGAAGTATTTTACACCAATCTGCAACATCCAGCACTGGTTGTAGTTCTTGTCGAACGACCATGTCTTTGTAGGAGCATTGCCCTCCTTGTCTTTTCTCATCGAGAAGTAAGGAATGTTGTTGGCATCTATCTTGTCAACTTTCAGGAACTGACCGCCGAAGCTGCCGTTCATGTTCTTCTCCACTCCCCACTTTGAGTTGAACAAGTTGCCTATGTTCATCACGTTGGCACTCAACTGAAGGTTGTGGCGTGTGTTGCCGATGTTGAAGGTGAAGTCGTGTGCCCAGCGGAAGTCGAAACGATGGACGAATGGCGCGCGTGCGCTGTAAGCCTCCGCATACTCGCCCTTGTGGTTCTTCAGGTAAGAGTCCTGATTCACGTAGTTCCAGAAGAGTTGGCGATCAGACTCGTGTGTGAAATGAATCTGGCTGTCGTCGGCCGGAATGTACATCAAGTCGTTGGCAATCTTGTCGTTGTTGATGTCGCCGTAGTAAAAATAGCTGTAGCCCCTTGGAGAATAGCCGGTGTAGAAGAGTGCGAAATGGTCGTGATGATAAGTGTAGCTCACTGAAGCTATCAGGCGATCGGGAATCACATACTGCGAGTTCTGCAGTGCGTCGCTGTTCGGACCGTTGACGGTGTAGAGTCCTTGCCATGCCGATGATGCGTTGGAGCCGGGCATTCCCGACACCTCCTTCATCACTGTGTGGGTATAGGCTGCCATGATGCTCAGGTTGTCGATTGGCTCTGCGTTCAGTGTGAGGTTGAATGTCCAACCATAGCCTTTGTGCGTGTTCTCCAGCACGCAAGCATCGCTCACCTTATTATATGTGAAGTTGGTCGGATAGAGATAGCGATTATCGGCTCCGTTGAGGCGCTCCCATGTTGGCATCTCCGCATCCTTGATGTTCCAGTTCACCAGACGAACGTCGTTGATTTTCTTTGTATAGGTGAACTCTGCTGTTGCGGTGAAGGGGAACGAGGTGGGTATCTGATAATCAACGGCAATCGATGATTTCCATACCTGTGGCATCTTGAAGTCGCTGGCGATGGCGGCGATGGAACTTGGCACCGTGCCTTGCTCCGGTGTGATGCTTTCCGGTGCACCGAGCATGTCTCGCATTTGGTTCACATCGGTAACGATGCCTCCTGCAAACTTGTCGAGTCGTGGGTCTCTCGATGTTACGACGCCGTTGGTGTATCGTGTCACGGCACTCACGAGGTTTTGGACCATACCAGAGTTGGAGGGCATGTTGGTGAAGAACACCAATGGCAGGCGACCGGTGAAGATACCTGAGCCACCACGCACTTTCAGCGTGCGGTCTTTGAACACATCCCATGTGAATCCGAAGCGTGGCGATATCTGAATGTTGCTCTTGGCCCACTTTCCGGTGTCGATGTGGCGACCTCCGAAGTCGAGTTCGTAGATGGCATTGTTACGCATGATGTCGTCATCATCATAAGAAATGTTGTCGAATCGTATGCCACCTGTCAGTTTCAGGTTGTCGAGCACGTTCCACTCGTCTTGCAGATAAAGCCCATACTGATTGAAACTGACTTCTGCCGCCGGATTGAGGTTGCCTGCATAGCCATAGGTTAGTGCAACAGCCTCAGGCGCAGCGCCTGTGAGGAAATCATTGAGGCTGCGGTAGCGGTAATAGCCTGTTCCGTTTCGCATGTAGGAGTTATTAGCCATCTGATGCTCGAAGCTTAATCCTGCCGTCAGTTTGTGGCTGCCCAGATAATAAGTGAAATTGTCGGTAATGGTCGTAATCTTATTGTTCACACCATTGTTGTAGGTGAACAGCTCGTAACCGAGGCTCATGTACGGCTCAAGGGTCTGCTTCACATTGTATCCGCCGAAGTCAACAGCGATGTTTTGTCCCGTTTTAGAATCGATTGTGGGGTAATCGCCTTTTGAGTAGTCGTACATGATGTCGATGAATGGGAATGGTGACGAGTTGCTGCCACGCATATCCTTGATGTTTGTGTAGGTAACGAGCAGTTGGTTGGAGATATTCTTGCCGAAACGACTGTTCAAGTCGGCAGAAATGGAGTTGATTTTATTCTCCATCGAGTACATGGAGTTTGCGAAGGCCATGGAATACTGAGACAAACGGTTGAATCCTCTCAGTCGGAAGCCAGTGTTGCCCGAATTTCCGTTGGTGGGATTCCATGCCTTGTTGGTGGTTGTGTTGTAGCGAAGGGCAAGATGGTGGTTCTGATTGATGTTCCAGTCAAGACGAGCGAGAAACTTTGTGTTGCTCTCATCTGCAGGAAAGGCATCGTATGCCCCTGTATCATAGCCGTATTTGCTTCGCATGAACTCTTGAACTTTCTGCATATCGGCAATGGTGGTTCTTGAAATGTAGTCTGTTTTTCCAGCTATACCATCTGCAGAAGGATGCCAGCGGTTGGCCACTGATGGCACCTTGGAGGTCTCGAAGTTGGCAAAGAAGAAGAGTTTATTCTTCAGAATCGGACCACCCAGCGTGAATCCGTAAGTGGTGTTGCGGTTGGTGCCGCGTTCTCCGAGGTCGGTGTGGTCAATGCGGTTACCGTGCATGTTTTCATTGTTGTGGTAAATGTAGGCTGTTCCCTTGAAAGTGTTTGTGCCTGATTTGGTCACGGCGTTGATACCTCCGCCAATGAAGTTGGTCTGTCGCACATCGTAAGGAGCAATCACCACCTGTACCTCGTCGATGGCATCCATTGAGATAGGATTGCCTCCTCCGGGGAGTGCCGACGAGAGACCGAAGTTGTTGTTGAAGTTGGCACCGTCGAGGGTGAAGTTGGTCGAACGTCCATCGCCGCCGGCGAAACTCATGCCGTTGGCATAAGGAGATATGCGCGCAATGTCGGATATGCTGCGATTGATGGTAGGCAGCGCTGTCATCTGTGCGTTGCTGATGTTGGTGGTGGCACCGGTCTTTTCGAGTGAGAACTTGCCGGCCTTGCCCGTAACGACAACCTCGCCCAGCTCATTGGCATCTTCTGAAAGCGCCGGCGACAGCTTATAGACCTCGCCGAGCTGAAGCATGATTCCCGTATAGGTCTTCGATTTGTGCCCGACATAAGATACGGTGACGGAGTAGGGACCACCGGTGCGCATACCTTGGATTTCGTAGCGTCCGTCGATGTTTGTGACAGTGGCATAGCGTGTGCCTGAAGGCTCGTGTACAACTTGTACCGAAGCCCCAATCAGAGGTTCGTTGCTGCCAGATAATGTGACCTTACCTCCGAGGGCGGAGGTGGTGACCTGTGCTGAAAGGGTCGATGCGAACATCACCAACAGCGCAAACAGGAATAGTAATCTTTTCTGCATTGTGGAATGAATTATAAAATTATGGTTTGTTTTTTACGTTTACCTTATTAATTACGGTGCAAAATTAGTTAAGGAATGTTTCTAACGTGTTACATAAAAATTAAAAACTCGTTGAAACTTCTTTAAACCTCTCTGTTTTTCTGTATTACACTCTGCGGGCTGTATTTGAGCATCAGTCAGCTTTTCTTTATGAATAATCGGAATTTGGCCTATTTTACGCACTTGTAAGGTGTGGTGACGATGTCCGATAACCATCCTGAAAGGCGCTAAAAGAGTGTTAGTTGTTTTTAACTAAAAAAGTTTTCGAATAATTTTCCGATGCATTATCTTTGTAACAATTATTTTATTCAAAATTAAGATGAAGAAAGTATTGGTATTAGTAGTTGCTTGCGCCACAATGGTTGCATGCCAACAGAAAGGTAAGACTACCGAAGAAGCTGCAGCAAAAGACAGCGCTTCTGTAGAAGTTGTTGATTCCATGCGCTATGCTGGTGAGGTTCCAGCTGCTGATGGTCCAGGCATTCGCTATGAATTGGCTCTGGCTGCCGACAGCACTGACGGTTTCAGCATGACAGAAACTTATCTTGCTGCTAAGAAAGACGGCAAGGACGACGTGAAGAAATTTACAGGTAAGGCTGAGAAAATCGAAAAAGACGTGAAGGGTGAGAAGAAGGTTGCCTACAAGTTCACATTGGGCAAGGACGGGGCTGCTTACTTCATGGTTGTAAACGATTCAACTCTCCGCATGGTTAACGATCAGTTGGAAGAGTCTGCTAACAAGAGTCTCAACTACGATTTGAAGTTGGTGAAGTAATTGATTCTGAAAAGAAGAACGAAAGAATAAGGGATGTGCCTGATGGCGCATCCCCGTTTTATTTGTGGTTGCAGATAGATCAGGTTATTTCCTGGACATTCTGCATATCGTTGATCTGTTTCAGGCTCTTGATGATGATTCTCACGTCCTCACGATCGTGAACACGGAGCTCGATACTGCCTTGAAAAATCCCATTATCGGTGGAGAGGGTGATTTTGCGTATGTTTACTCCGAATTTATCGGATATGACCTTTGAGAGCTCGTGCAGCATACCTTTGCGGTCGATTCCCTGAATCGCAATCGTTGCATCGAAGAACAAGCGCTTGTGCATATCCCATTTTGCATCGAGGATTCGTGGACCGAAGCTTGCCTTGAGTTTGGAGGCAACAGCGCAGGAACGTTTGTGAATCTCTATATGCCCTTTGTTGTCGATGTAACCAAGAATATCGTCGCCGGGGATAGGATGGCAACAATGGGGGAAAATGTATCGGCTGATATTGTCCTCATTGATGAAGATGGGTTTCTTTTTGTTCAGTCCCTGATCAACCACAATCAACCCATCCTGTATGTTAGTAGTGGAGTCGTTGGTAGTGAAGGAGCCTTCCTTTTGCGATGACCTCTTCAAGAAAGGAACGTACTTTCGCCATTTGGCAGAGTAACCCTCGCTGTTCGGCTTTCGCTTGCCTTGCAATTCGTCAAGGTCTGTATCTCCGAGTATAATGCTTTTCTCTCCGATGGCACTGAAAAGGTTGGCGTGCTTAGGAAGCTTATGCAAGTCGCAGAGCTTGTCGAGAACAGAGGTTGTCATCTCATAGTCGTGCTCTTTCAGCCAATTCTCAAGAATCTCTTCTCCTTGTTTCTGTATCTCCCTGTTCTCTCTTCTAAGGATTGCGAGAACCTTGCCTTTGGCTTTGGCAGTCGAGACGAAATTGATCCACGACTCATTGACGCGCTGTGCCTTCGAGGTGAGTATCTCTACCTGATCGCCACTCTGCAGTTTATGGCTCATTGGTACAAGCTTGTGATTCACTTTGGCACCGATGCAGTGGCTTCCGAGGAAGGTGTGAATTTGGAAAGCGAAGTCAAGGGCCGTACATCCCGCTGGCATCATCTTGATTTCGCCCTTTGGTGTGAACACGAATATTTCTGAAGCGAAGAGGTTCAGCTTGATGGCATCGAGGAAATCCATTGCGTCTGGCTGCGGATCATCGAGAATTTCCTTGATGGTGTGAAGCCAGTCGTTCAATTCTCCCTCATCCTCGGTGATCTCATTGGAGCCTTCCTTATATTTCCAGTGTGCCGCAAAGCCCTGTTCTGCAATCTCATCCATCCTGTCGGAGCGGATTTGTATTTCTATCCAACGTCCTTGCTTGGACATCAATGTGACATGGAGGGCCTGATAACCATTGGCTTTTGGATGGTTGACCCAGTCACGTAAGCGGTCGGGATGGCTCTTGTAAAGTTTGCTGATGGCAACATAAATCTGGAAGCATTCGTTGACTTCTTCCTGTCTGCTTTTCGGTGTAAATATGATTCTTACGGCAAGGATATCGTAGATTTCTTCAAAAGTGACGTGCTTGTTTTGCATCTTATTCCAAATGGAATAAGGGCTTTTTACACGTGCCTTGATCTTATATTTCAATCCCATTCTGTCCAGTTCAGCACGAATTGGGGCTGTGAACGTGTCGAATAATGTGTCGCGTTGTTCCTGGGTTGAGGCTATTTTCATTTCAATAGCTTTGTATGCGTCAGGATGCTCATAGCGGAAACTCAGGTCTTCAAGTTCTGTCTTGATTTTATTGAGTCCGAGTCGGTTGGCCAATGGTGCGTAAATGTAGAGAGTTTCGCCCGCTATCTTGTATTGTTTGTTGGCTGGTTGTGAGGCCAGAGTACGCATGTTGTGCAGTCGGTCGCAGATTTTGATGAGGATGACGCGTATGTCGTCACTCATGGTGAGCAGCAGTTTCTTGAAATTCTCTGCTTGGGCGGATGCCTGTTCTCCAAATATGCCGCCTGATATCTTGGTAAGGCCATCCACTATCTGAGCTATTTTCGTGCCGAAGATGTTTTGAATGTCCTCAACGGTATAGTCTGTGTCTTCTACAACGTCATGAAGCAGGGCTGAACAGATACTTGTCGAACCCAGACCAACCTCCTTGCAAGCTATCATGGCTACCCCGATAGGATGCAGAATGTAGGGCTCGCCTGAAAGCCGGCGTACCCCCTTGTGCGCCTGTCGTGAGAAATTGAATGCCTTTGTGATAATATCCACTTTCTTGCGGTGCGGTGAGGCAAGATAAGTGTCTAAGAGAAGCTGGAAAGCCTCGTCCACCATCTTTTCTTCTGCTGACTCTTCAATATCGGTTTTCTCAATTTCTTTATCCATATAATCCTCCTAACATGATATTAAGGTGAACCTTTCTAATAGGCGGTTTTGATTCCTTTATCCCCTCCGCTCCCAGTATGGGCTTCGTTGGCATTGGCAGCCATGCTTGTCTGTGTGCCAACCGTTGTCTGTAGTTCTTGGTAGAGCAGTGGGGCAACACTGTTGAAGCGGTCAACCTCTTCTGCTGGAAGTACGAGGGTTGCAACACCGTTGTTTGTTTTTACGATACCTTGTTTATATTGTGGGTTCAAGGTTTTAAGATCTTCGATGCTCATTTCCATGATATTTGCGATTTTGGTGAACGAGACATCTTGGGTAATCTGTACTTTTCCTGGTATTTGCGGTAGTCCAGTCGTCTCTGGGTATAGATTATAGTCTCCAAAGTAGGTCATTACGTAGTTGGCGGCAATGAAAGCCGGCACATAACCTCGTGTTTCCTTTGGCAAGAACTCGTAAATTTTCCAGAAATCAACGCTCCCCCCAGCCTTATCAATGGCATTTCTAACACGGGTCGGGCCGCAATTATAGGCTGCCAGGGCCAATGTCCAGTCGCCAAAACTTCGGTAAAGGTCGCTCAGCATGCGGGCTGCTGCATAGGATGATTTAATCGGGTCGCGTCTTTCATCAACGTAACTGTTGATACAAAGGTCGTATTGCTTCCCCGTTGTACTCATGAATTGCCACAGTCCTACGGCTCCTACACGTGAAGTGGCATTAGGATTGAGGCCTGATTCAATAACGGGAAGATATTTCAACTCTAATGGAAGGCCGTAAAAGCGCAACGCTTCCTCAAAGAAGTGATTGTAATATTTTGCACGTGACAGCAGATAACAGGTTGATCTGCGCCCCGACTTGACATACCTGTCGATGTGTCTCCTCACTTCCTCATTGTAGGTCATAGGTATTGAGCTTGGCAAACGTTTGATACGGCGACTGATGGCATCCACTTCAGTCTCTGTTTCTCTCTCATTCGCTCTGAAATAGCTGTGGCTTCCTTGCTGTTGGTAGAACTTTTCATCAGTAAACTCCACCGATAGCGGATCCTCCTCGACTATTGGGATATAAATTTCCATCGTTCTGCCATTACTGTCTGTCACTACTTGGCTTTGAGCCAGCATCGTACAGTTCGCATAGGTCGATAAGAGTGCTGAAAGTATGTATATTTTCTTGACCATTCTATTAATTGTGGGGACTTGCTATGGATTTGCCCGTCAGAAAGTAAGGCTGCATCCAATGCCTAATGCTGAGCTCTTCAGCGGATTGCCTGAACCTATCATTGAATTGTCGTTGATGATTGCCGGTGCGACATGTAGGGACAAATCGTCTGATATATCGAAATCAGACAACGATGCATCCACGTAAGCGTCGATAACGGAAAGCGCGTATATTCCTATGGTGGCGAAAATACTCAGGTCGCGCCATCTACGGTAACGGTCTTTTCGCTTTTTGAACAAGTCCTGATAATATTGCTTGTTGCCTTCGTTGACTGCATTTCCCAAGTGAAGGAAGTCATTGTAACTCTGTGTCGAAGGATCGCTGTCCATAATATCGACGTATGCACGTGAATAATCACGATACATTTGGTTATTCCACGTCATTGCATAGATGCAACCTGCAATTCCGCCGTAAAAGATAGGCAGTTTCCAGTATTTCCGATTGTAAATCTGTCCTGCTCCAGGCAGCACTACGGCCAACCACAGAGCTTTCTTGGGATTTGGCCGCCATTTGCTCCAATCGCGGTTGATTTTTGCACTGTCCTGTATTGATGTGCCCTTGAGCCTTGCCTCTCTATCGGGTGATAGCAGCAGTGTGTCCATTGCGTCGTGCGGTGGAATATCTATCACCGTAACGGCTACAGAGTCACCTGGGTAGATGACTTTGATGGGTTCTTCTTTTGTGGACTGTGCCATCATTACGACCGGAGTTGTGAACACCAGCAAACCCAGCAGCAGCCATTGGCGAAATATATTGTTCAGACTCTTCACTTGCGCACAACCGTTCGTTCAACTATCATTTTATTTTGTCCATCACAGCCATGATATGTTCTAACTCTTCCTCAGATGAGAAAGGAATGCTGATTCGGCCTTTCCCATTGGCATTGTAGCTCATTTGGACTTTTGTGTCGAAGAAATCTGACAGTCGCTTCTTGAGAATGTTAAATTCTTCTGGCAGTTTAGATTTGGTTGCTATTTTTTTCTTGGCTGTCTGAATGTCCTCTCCGTTCTTCAGTTGTTGGCAGAAATCCTCCACCTTTCTCACACTGAAGCCGTTTTTCTGTATTTCGCGGAACAATTTCAACTGAAGCGATGGGCTATCGAGCGAGAGCAGCGCGCGGGCATGCCCCATGTCTATTTCTTTCTTCTGCAAAGCCATCTGCACCTGTGCCGGGAGTTTCAGCAATCGGAGATAATTGGCTATGGCTGCGCGACTCTTGCTGACTCGTTCTGCAACCTTTTCCTGTGTCATTCCGCTTTTCTCAAGCAAGTGCTCGTATGCGAGGGCAATCTCAATGGCATTTAAATCCTCACGCTGGATGTTCTCAACTAAGGCAAGTTCCATCACATTCTCATCCTTGATGGTTCGGATGTAGGCTGGAATAGCCGTTAGACCTGCCAGCTGAGAGGCTCTCCAACGGCGCTCGCCGGCGATAATTTGAAACTTATTATCGTCCATCTGTCGAAGTGTAATCGGCTGGACGATACCCAGCTCCTTGATGCTGTTGGCCAATTCTTCAAGGGCTATCTGATCGAACTCCCTTCGGGGCTGGTCGGGATTGGGCTCAATCTGGTCTAACGCAATCTCATTGATGGTTGAACTGCCCTGTGTGCTGACCGCTTCCGTAGAAATCAAAGCGTCAAGACCTCGTCCGAGGGCATTTGTTTTGGAACCTCTGTTGTATTTTTTATGAACTGCCATGCTGATTTGTAGGTTTACAGATTACTTTTTCAACTTCAGAATGAACTTTTTTTATTTTTTTCGATTATCTCCTTTGCAAGTGAGAGATGATTCTTTGCTCCCGTTGATTCGGCATCGTAGAGGATGACGGGTAAACCGTGGCTCGGACTTTCAGAAAGTTTCACGTTGCGTTGGATGACGGTTTTGAATACCAACTCTTGGAAATGGCGTTTTACTTCGTCGTAAATCTGTCGGGCCAATCTGAGACGGCTGTCGAACATGGTTAGCAGGAAGCCTTCAATCTCAAGTTTCGGATTCAGTTTGCTTTTGATTATCTTAATGGTGTTTAGTAGTTTACTGATTCCTTCCAATGCAAAGTATTCGCATTGGACGGGAATGATGACCGAGTCGGCAGCAGTCAGTGCATTGACGGTAATCAATCCTAATGAGGGACTACAGTCAATAAGGATGAAATCGTAGTCATTCCGAATCGGAGCAAGCAACTTGCTGACCATATTCTCACGGTCGTTAATCTTCAACATTTCAATTTCCGCACCCACTAAGTCGATGTGGCTCGGCACGATGTCAAGCCCTTCGATGTCTGTGGTGTAGATTGCATCGCGGATATCAGCATGGTTGATAATGCATTCATATAGCGAGCAATCCACCTCCTTGATGTCAACACCCAGTCCGCTCGAAGCGTTTGCCTGTGGGTCGGCATCAATGACGAGTACGCTTTTTTCCAATGTTGCGAGCGACGCTGCAAGGTTGATGGTTGAAGTGGTTTTACCCACTCCTCCCTTTTGATTGGCCAATGCAATTATTTTTCCCATTTCTTTCCTTATCCTTACTTGATTTGGCGACAAAGATACATATTTTATGCGAGATTAAGCTAATTCTAAACCTTTTTTCGTAATTTTGCAATCAAAAGATAGCTAAAGTTATGAATTTTAAGAGACCGCTAATTCTTATTTCAAATGACGATGGATACCACTCCAACGGAATCAAAACGTTGGTGTCGTTCCTTGCTGATTTTGCCGAAGTTGTGGTTTGTGCGCCTGAAGCTGCAAGGTCGGGTTATTCGTGTGCCTTTTCAGCGACTGATCATCTTTTGCTGAAACGGCGCCATAACATTCCCGATTGCGAGGTTTGGTCGTGTACTGGGACACCAGTAGATTGCGTTAAGCTGGCCATCGACCAGCTTTTGGATGGGCGTAGGCCCGATTTGATACTCGGTGGCATCAACCACGGTGACAATTCGTCTGTGAACAATCATTATAGTGGCACGATGGGGATTGCGCGTGAGGGATGTATGAAATTTATTCCATCCATCGCTTTCTCAAGCTGCGACTATAATCCTGACAGCGATTTAACTCCCCTTCGGCACTATGTCCGAAAGATTGTTAAGAAGGTGCTGGCCGAAGGATTGCCAAAGGGAATATGTCTGAACGTCAATTTTCCCAAGACCGATTCCTTTCTTGGATTGAAAGTGTGTCGAATGGGGTACGGGAGTTGGGTAAAAGAGGTTGTTCGCTGCGTTCATCCAAGAGGTTTCGATTATTATTGGATGGTCGGCAAATATCTGAACACTGAGCCTCAAAAAACGGATACTGACCAGTGGGCTTTGGACCATGGGTATGTTTGTGTGACGCCAGTAACCATCGATGTAACAGATTATAACACGCTTCGTTCGATGAAGGCCTGGGAAGATTAGCTTTCCTCCGTTTTTTTGCGATTTTTGAGAAATATAGTGAACCGTTAGCTTATGAAATACTATATAATTGTTGGCGAAGCTTCGGGCGATTTGCATGCCTCACGGCTGATGATGTCGTTAAAGGAGTATGATCCAATAGCCGAGTTTCGATTTATTGGTGGCGACTTGATGTCTGAAGTAGGCGGCCATCGTGTCCGCCACTGTAAGGATTTGGCTTACATGGGTTTCATTCCCGTATTGCTGCACTTGCCCACCATCTTCCGGAATATGAAGATGTGCAAGGAAGATATCGTGAACTGGCATCCCGATGTTGTTATCCTTGTTGATTATCCGGGCTTCAACCTGAATATCGCCAAATACGTAAAGAAGAACACGAGGATACCTGTCTATTACTATATCTCGCCAAAGATTTGGGCTTGGAAAGAGTGGCGCATCCGATCTATCAAGCGTGATGTCAAGGAGATGTTCTCTATACTCCCCTTTGAAGTGCCGTTCTATGAAAAGAAACACAATTACAAGATTCACTATGTGGGGAATCCAACGGCTGAGGAAGTGGCTTCTTTCCGTAATCGCTACACTGAGAGTAAAGATGAGTTTGTGAGTCGGAACGGTTTATCTGATAAACCGATAATTGCCATCTTGGCTGGTAGTAGAAAGCAGGAGATAAAAGACAATTTGCCCGCTATGTTAGAGGCAGCCAAGCACTTCGAGGACTATCAGTTGGTTATTGCAGGTGCTCCATCTATTGATAATTCATTTTATCTTAAATATGTAGGTAAAACACGCGCGAATATAGTGAAAAATGAAACATACGAGCTACTTTCGCACTCCGTAGCTGCCCTTGTTACAAGTGGAACCGCAACTTTAGAGACGGCGCTCTTCAATGTTCCGCAGGTAGTGTGCTACAAAACCCCTCTGCCAGCTTTGATTCGGTTTGCTTTTAATCACCTCATCAATGTGAAGTACATTTCTCTCGTCAATCTGATTGCCGATCGAGAGATTGTGCAAGAGTTGCTTGCCGACCGTTTTAGGGTGTATAACATAGCCAATGAGCTGTATAGAATTTTACCGGGGCAGACTGGACGCGAGGAGATGTTGCAGAATTATCAGCTGTTGCACGAATGTTTAGGAAATCAAAGTGCACCCGATAACGCTGCAAAGATTATGGTCAACTTGCTACAATTGTAGTCTTTTCAATTTAAAACCCTCGTTTAGGCTTTGTCAATGATGCCTTATGCCAGCAATCGACAGGCCCTTTTATTACATTAATTTGCCTTGTCTGAGCACATGCATTAACAATGGTGTTGTGAAAGGTGAGCTTTTGTGTTGTCATAGATGAGCTATGGTCTTGCCATTGGTCACCTTTTGCAAAAGCTTCTCTCTTATTATTTGTTTTGTTTTCTAATCGATTAATTGTCAGTGTTTTAGGTTGTAGTTGTAGAAGTTGTAAGTTCTATTGGCCTTGCCTATGCTCACTCGTGCAAAAACTCGTCAAAAATAGTGCTGGAAATAAGGGCTACTTTTTATCATTAGTATGGTAAACTTTTGCTGTCTTTTGAAATTTACCCCCAATTAGATATAAATTCTTTTGGAATACCTTAATTGCAAACGTCAGGAAGCCTCATTCTCATCGTGTAACTGTGAAATTGTGGTCTAATGGTCGGATTTGGGCTATATATAAGTAAGTGATGGTTTGTAGCTGGTTGCAGCACCGCCTCACCTAATCTTTGGCACTAAACGAAAGTAAAAAGTGGATAAACTCCATTCGCATCCAGCCAATTACTCGATGCAATGCCTATTAAAAGGCCTCTGCTTTAAAAGATAGTCAGTGCATACAGATACACCACCGCTGCTGGAATGGCCATCAGTGACGAGTCGAACCTGTCGAGCATACCACCGTGTCCAGGCAGAATGTTTCCGCTATCCTTTACTCCCAATGTGCGCTTGAAAAGACTTTCCACCAAATCGCCCCATGTTCCGAAAACCGCAACGACGATACCAAGTCCTATCCACTGGGGAATGGTGAGCATATTTACACCGCTTTCGTTTGTCGTAGAATAGCCAATGAATGCGGCTACGATGACGACGAGGATTCCGCCACCGATGCTTCCTTCCCAACTCTTGGCTGGACTGATGCGGGGGAACAGCTTGTGCTTTCCGAAAAGTGAGCCAGAACAATAAGCTCCTGTGTCATTGGTCCATAGGAAGATGAAAATGCTCAATGGCAATAGCATGTCGATGGTCATCTGTCCGTTAGCGTCTCTTTGGAAGGCGAGGACGTTTATCATCGAAATTGGGAGTGCAATGTACATCTGTCCCAGCATGGTGTAGGCCCAGTTCATAATCGGATTCTCATTCTTTAGGTAGAGCTCTGCTATGAAAAGGTAGATAATCGTCAGAATGTATGGGACAAACACGCTGAATCCCTCAACGAACCCAAGTCGCTGACCAGCCAATGCCACGAAGAAATAGACCCCTGCCACTGTTGAGATGAAGCGATTGATGCTCACATGCTCTATTTGTGATACGAGACCAGTGTACTCCCATATTGTCATGCCTGTGATGGTGGCGAAAAGCACCACCATATAATGGGCCGAAAGGAAACCTGCCACCATGATGGCCACGAAGAGAATACCTGTGATGGTGCGTGTTATGAGGTTCTTCTGTTTGTCTGTCATTATTCTTCTGCTCTGTTGTTAGCTTGGTTTGCATCAGCGTCACCAGTCATATCGTTGTTGTCATCTGCCTCGCTATCGTTGTTTTTTTTCGCAGCTTCATGCTCTGCTTGCGCTTGTTTGACGCTCTCTGGCATGTTCTCTAACTGCAATTGTGACTTGTCTTCCAAATCCATCAGTTCCTGAGTGCGGCTCACCCAAGGACGCTTACCGAATATTTCCTCAACATCCTCTGCCATGATGACTTCGCGTTGGATGAGCAACTGCGCCAGACGGTTATGCCCCTCCTTGTGTTCGCTAAGAATCTGTTTGGCGCGGGCATACTCTCCGTTCACCATCTTTAGCACTTCTTCGTCAATTGTCTTGGCCGTGGTCTCCGAGTAAGGCTTCTGGAATCCTGGATCCTCATTATTATAATAGCACACGTTGGGCAGTTTGTCGCTCATACCAGCATAGGCAATCATTCCGAAGGCGCTTTTCGTGGCACGTTCGAGATCGTTTATAGCCCCTGTTGAGATGTGTCCAGTGAACAATTCCTCTGCGGCGCGCCCTCCCAGCAGAGAGCACATCTCGTCGAGCATCTGTTCCTTGGTGGTGATAGGTCGTTCTTCCGGCAGATACCAAGCAGCTCCCAAAGCCTGTCCACGAGGAACGATACTCACTTTTACGAGCGGATTGGCATGCTCACAGAACCAACTGATGGTTGCGTGGCCAGCTTCGTGTAGGGCTATAGTACGCTTTTCCTCAGCGGTCAGTATCTTTGTTTTCTTTTCCAGTCCGCCAATGATGCGGTCAACTGCGTCGAGGAAGTCCTGTTTGCCAACAACGGTTTTGTCGTGACGGGCCGCAATCAGTGCGGCTTCGTTGCAAACGTTGGCAATATCGGCACCGGAGAAACCTGGGGTCTGGCGTGCCAGCAAGTCGATGTCTAAGTTCTTGTCGAGTTTCAGCGGACGCAAGTGTACTTGAAAAATAGCTTTTCGCTCTGGCAAATCAGGTAAATCAACATGTATTTGGCGGTCGAATCGGCCGGCACGGAGCAATGCCTTGTCGAGCATATCCACACGGTTGGTGGCTGCCAGCACAATAACGCCACTGTTAGTGCCGAATCCATCCATCTCGGTCAGTAAGGCGTTGAGTGTGTTCTCTCGTTCGTCGTTGCCGCCCATTGACGGATTCTTCGAGCGGGCGCGGCCAACGGCGTCAATTTCATCGATGAAAATGATGCAGGGGGCTTTCTCCTTTGCCTGTCGGAACACGTCTCTGACACGGCTTGCCCCCACTCCTACGAACATTTCGACGAAGTCTGATCCGCTCATTGAGAAGAACGGTACGCCCGCTTCTCCCGCTACGGCCTTCGCCAGCAAGGTTTTACCAGTTCCCGGAGGACCTACGAGCAGCGCTCCCTTAGGTATCTTTCCACCAAGTTCAGTGTATTTCTTTGGATTTTTGAGGAATTCGACAATCTCCTGTACTTCTTGTTTGGCCCCTTCCTGTCCGGCAACGTCCTTGAACGTTATGCCCAGTTCGCCTGCCTTCTCGTATAGCTTGGCCTTCGATTTGCCGACGCTGAACACTCCGTTGCCTCCGCCTGATCCACCGCTCATCCTTCGCATGATGAATATCCAGAATCCGATGATGAATATCCATGGAATGAGGCTGATGAATATCTCTTTGAACCCATTCTCATCTTTGTTCTCATAGCTGTAACCTTTGATTTTCTTCTTCTGTACAGCCGTATTGAGGAATGCTTCCAGATTGTCGATAGAACCTATCTCAACTGTGATATATGGATTCTTGCCAACTTGATCTGTGCCTTGTTTGAAAATTTCACGGATATGGTCAGGGCTGACATACATTTTGAGCGAGCTTTCGTTCTTGTTCACAACTACATGGGTAGCATAACCCTTGTTGATGTATGTCTGAAAAGCGGTGTAATCTTTTTGGATACCTTGATTACCTGAAAGTACATTCTCAGCTCCGCCTGTTGAAAAGAATATCAATGCGATGGCGATGGCGAGCACATAAAGCCAGTTCATGTTGAACTTTGGCATCTTAGGCATGTTAGGTTTGTTGTTCGGATTCTGATTGTCCATTTATTACATAGAATATTTGATGAATAAAACTGACCGTTCCGGCAAGCGTCCTTAATCCAAATCCTCAATTTGCGTCAGCGTAGCGTCCTCCCAAAGGTGTTCCAAGTCGTAGTAAGCTCTTGTTTCGGGGATGAAGATGTGAACCAGAACATCGACAAAGTCAATGGCCACCCATTGGTTGTTTCCCAATCCTACGCAGTTTACTGGCTTTTCGCCGTGATGTTCGCGTACATAGTCGCCCACTGACTCAGCTATCGCTTCGACCTGCTGTGGCGAATTGCCGTGACAGATAACGAAATAATGGCAGATTGTGCCGTCGATCTTTGATAAGTCTGCAATTACTATGCCATGTCCTTTTTTCTCTTGAATACCTTTGGTAATGGAATTTACTAATTTCTTTGTCTCGTTCATTAAATTGATTATGAATTAAGTGCCACAAAGGTAGTGCAATTCGGGTGAAGAGCAAAATAAATTTGTTTTATTTTACATATTCTCTTAAGCGGTTGTTTGTCTGCTATGCTGCAAATGTAACCAGCAAGGGTCTGTGGGAGGGTTAAAAATCGCCATCTGTACGCTTTTTAACTAAAATTCTTTTGATTTTCTTTGGTGGTTCGTAAAAAGATAGTACCTTTGCAAACGCAATTCAAAATAGGAGTTGTTACATATTGGGATATGGTGTAATGGTAACACTACAGATTCTGGTCCTGTCATTCCTGGTTCGAATCCGGGTATCCCAACTGAATCGAAAGGCAGATGATTGAAATTCAATCATCTGCCTTTTTCATGGTGGTATTCTGTGCCTCCGAAAAGTTGTCATAGTGCGTCAAAGTGTTTGGTTGTAAACTTTTCCGAGTTTTCGGCTCACCGCCTGGCAACCCACTGGGGAAAAACGAACAGGCAGCCTCTGTCGGTTTGTGAAGGCTGTCTGTTGAAAGATGGGTATTCAGAGGCAAAAACGCTGTTTCTTTTGTAATCGGAAACAGGTCTATTTGTAAGAAGCCCTCAGAATTTCGACAATCTCAGCGTGGTTGAGTGGCTTTCGGTCGAGTGCCACCAGTCCACCCATTACCTCCAATGCGTTGGTGGCCATCTTGTCAAACTCTTCGGGCTGGATGCCATATTTGCTCATTTTCAAGTCATCCACCTTGCACGCTTTCTTCAAGTTGTCTAATGCGGTGATGAAATCTTCAGGCTTGGTGGCATCCTCCTTGCCGAGGAACTTCGCCATGTTGACGAAGCGTTCGTCGCAGACATGCTTGTTGATGTGGGTGGTGAAGAACGCCTTTGAAATCATGATAAGACCCGCACCGTGTGGCAGTTCCTCATGGTAAGCGCTCAGTGCGTGCTCTATGGAGTGCTCTGCGGTGCAGCCACTGGTATCCATGGAGTAGCCGCTCATGGTGTTGGCAAAGGCCACACGTGCCCGTGCCTCCATGTTGTTGCCATCTTTGAAGGCGATGGGGAGGTAAGTACCGATGTTGCGGATGGCTGCTTCCTGAACCATGTCGGAGAAGAGGTTGCTCCGATTGGAGATGTAGCCTTCCAGACTGTGGAAGAGAGCATCGAAGCCTTGATAGGCGGTGAACTGTGGCGGAACGCTGGTCATGAGCTCCGGATCGACGATGGCATAGACGGCAAAGGCTCGTGGGTCGCCGATTCCCAGTTTTTCGTTGGTCTCTGGATTGGTGATTACTCCTGCTGCGTCAACTTCCGAACCCGTTCCTGCCGTCGTGGTAATGGCAATCCACGGTAGCGGATTGTTCACCGCAGGCTTGCCCTTGCCCGTCCGCCCTGTGGCATAGTCCCAGAGATCGCCAGGATTGGTAGCGTTGATGGCCATAATCTTTGCTGCGTCCATTACACTGCCACCTCCCAGTGCCACAATAAAGTCGCAGTTGTTGTCGTTGGCGAACTTGGCACCTTCCTCGACGGATGCTTTCAGCGGATTGGGCTGTACGTTGTCGAGCACGACATATTCTACTCCAGCCTGCTTCAGCTCGGCTTCTGTCCGGTCGAGATAACCGTTGGCGCGTGTTGATTTTCCGTTGCTGATGACAATCATCGCCTTTTTGCCTGGCATAGGAAGCGTATGAAGATTCTTTAATTGTCCTGCGCCGAAAAACACCTTTGTTGTAGCAGGAAAAACGAAATGCATACCTGTTTTCATAATAATCTGTTTAGTTATTGGGTGATTTGTTATTTGCAACAAAGATACTGAATTTGAATGATATTTCCATGTCCCTTGACTTTTTTTCACCTTCTGTTTTCGTCTGCTGGAAGTCAGTTTCGGTGAAGGGAGAGTTGATGTTTTTTACAGGTTTGTAGGTTGATTCGTAAGCTACTGGTTTTCAAATGGTTAAAAATAACTCTTCTTTGGTGTCGCAAAAGGTGAGCTTTTGGCTTGCAATAACTTACCTTTTACGATGTAATAGCTCACCTTTCGCAAAAGGATAGATGGTGGTTCATCAAGCGGTGGAAGAGAGGCTTTTTTCAGTAATCTGTCGTCTTGTTGTTAGCTTTATTTACGATAAACTCTGTTCAACCCAAAATGTTCATTAGAGCGCAAATTACTTTCTCTCTGATTAGATATCATGCTATTCTTCAACTTAGCAGTTTATTTTGTCTCTTTTTGTCCGCTTTCTCGGTTGTTTAGTCAGTTAAATGCCTTCTTCATCAAACAAAAATAGATTAAAACAAACTTGCAAAGCTATCAAAATTCTAACGATCGATTTGGATTAAACAGAATCGGTACAGGCTTCTGTGAGCCGATTGGGGCAAAACACAAAAATTCCGCTATCAAAAATCTTCCATTTGATAGCGGAATTTTAAATTTATGCTGGTGTCAGGAATGAGGCGTAAGTGAATCTCCCGTCACATTCCAATGAATATCAGTCCTTGTTCTCGGCATCGATGGCCTTGATTTTCTGTCTGATTTCTTCAGTATCGTCCTTCAGTTTCTGAATGCGGCGGTTCATATCGTCGATAAGACTATTGCCTTTCTTGCTACTGATATTCAGGAAACCCAAGTTGTTTTCGTAAGTATTGATTTCCTGTTTGAGCTGTTCGTAGCGGCGCATCAGACGTCCGCGCTCATTATCGAGAGCGTTTGCACCACGGTCGGCCACCTTTTTAAGGTTGTTGCGGAAATTATCCATGCGGCGACGTGCTGCGTTGATGTGCAAATCCTTGTACAGTTTGTCCAAAATCTCGTGGTAGGCCTTGTAAACTTTGTCCTTTTCCTTGAAGGGTACGTGTCCTACGGCATTGAATTCTTCAGTCAGTTGGTGGACTTCCTCCTGTATATTCTCTTTTCCTGCTTCTGCTAGCTGGACAAGTTTCTCGATAATCTCATTCTTCTTCGTGAGGTTTTCCTGCTCTTCATTTCTTGTATCGGCATGAGCGGCATTGCGAGCCTCGAAGAAATGATTGCAGGCTGCAAGGAAATCGTTCCACAGTTGGTCTCCTTGCTTCCTTGGTACCATACCTATTGTCTTCCATTCCTTCTGCAGGGCTATGAATTTGTCGGTCGTTGCCTTCCAGTCTGTTGAGTCTGTGAGGCTCTGTGCTTTTTCAACCAGTGCCTTTTTCTTCTCCGCATTCTCAGCGAACTGATTCTTAAGGTTATTGAAAAATTCGCCTTTCTTTCCGAAGAAGTCATCGCATGCTGCTCTGAAACGTTCGAAAATCTTCACATTCATCTTCTGAGGGGCGAAGCCGATGGTCTTCCATTCTTTTTGTATATCGATGATTTCCTTCGTCGATTTTTCCCAATCAGCCGATCCTTTGTGTTCTCTCTTGGCTATTGCCTCAACTTTCTCGCATAGTTCGGTCTTCTTTACGAGGTTGGTCTCTTCTTGAGAGCGGATGTCCTCAAAGTGTTGCTGGTGCCTTTTGTTCACTACCGTGCTGGCAGTCTTGAACCGAGTCCATATTTCCTCGCGCAATTCTTTTTCCACTGGTCCAGTTTCCCTGAACTCTTGGTGCAGCTCTTGTAGCTGGTGGAATGCGCTAACGACATCTTCTTCGTCAGCGAGCTTTTCTGCTGCCTCACAAAGCTGTGTCTTTTTCTCTAAGTTTTTCTTAAAGTCATATTCTCTTGCTTCCCTATTCAGGTTAAGTAAGTCGTAGAATTGTTCAACGTACAACTGATAGTTTCGCCAGAGTTCGTTGTTTTTTTCGGCAGGAACGGCCTTTATGGTCTTCCACTCCTGCTGCAAGGCTCTCACCTCTTGGAAGTTCTTGTTGGCTTCTTCGGGTGTTGTTGCCATGGTTTTCAGCTTTTCCAGGATGGCTTCTTTTCTTTTAAGGTTCTCCTGTTTCTGCTCTTCGAGTTCTAAAAATGCCTTCTGGCGCTTTTCTTTTATGATGGACATGCCTGCCTTAAAGTTCTCCTCATCTTCGTCCGGGAACACTTGATACTTCTCCGGATCGCCCCCATTGTCGATGAAAGCCTTTTGCTGGGCTTCCCTTTCTGCAAAATGTATCTTGTAGAAAGTTGTTTTTAAGTGGTCTATCTCTGCTTTCTCTGGTGTCTCATCGCTTTCTGCAATCTCTTTGATGCGCTCAACGATATCCTTTTTTGAGTTATAGACTTTTAATGTGGGAGATTGTGTTTTTTCGGCCTTTTGCCCTTCGGCATTCTCTGTCGATTTCTCTATTGCAGTTTCAGGTGTTGGTGTTTCGGCAGCTTTTGAGTCATCTTTTACTTCCTTTTCCACAGCCACCTCTTGCTGCTTCACTTCTTCTGCTCCCTGATTCAGGGCATTCTCTTGAGAGTCCATCATTTCACTTTTTAGTTTATGATTCGATTTTTGTCATTATTTGTTGTGCATAGTTTACACATCAAAGGGCTTTCTATGGTTACAACTTAATTGTTATAAAGTGCAAACTTAGATAAAAAGTTTTAAACCACCTAATTTATATTAAGATTTTTTACTCTGTCGGTTAAAATTGCGCTGTATCTGGCAAATATCTGGTGACATTGATGGTCTGTTGTCATTATGGGATTATTGTGTGTCCAGCTCTGTCTCCTGTCTCTTTTGAGCATGAATCTATGTTCTCAGGGATGGTTTATATGAGTCTTTTATGCCGAAGAATCCACCATGATGCGCCAGACACGATCACCGAGATGAGCAATGCCACAATAAAGCCGAACTTACTGGTCTCCATGCCGTTGACAACGTTCATTCCGAAGAGCGATGCGATGAGGGTTGGGAACATCATGATGATGGAAACGGATGTCAGCGTACGCATGATGGTGTTCATGTTGTTGTTGATGATGCTGGAATATGTGTCCATCGTCGATTCGAGAATGTCGGAGTAGATGCTTGTCGTTTCACGTGCCTGGCTCATCTCGATGTTTACGTCTTCGATAAGGTCAGCGTCAAGTTCGTCAACTTGTAGCTTGAACTTCAGTTTGGCCAGCAGGTTCTCGTTGCCTCGTATGGATGTGATGAAATAGGTGAGCGAATCTTGCAGGCGACTGAGTCCGATGAGACTCTCGTTGTTCACCTCCTTGTCGAGGTTTCGTTTGGCCTTCTCTATGAGGTTGCTGATTTGTTTGAGTCGTTTCAGATACCACACCGCCGAACAGAGGAAGAGCCGGAAGGTCATATCGACATAATCGGTGAATCCTTCGCCACGTTTTTGCTGGTAAGTGACGAAGTCGAGCATCATGTTGGTCTCGAAATTGCACACGGTAATCGTCACGTCGCGCTTGTGGATGATACCCAACGGAACTGTTGTGTAAGGCGTTCTTGAGCGGATCTCCTTGACATAGGGAATGCGGAGGATAATAAGCATCCATCCATCGTCATATTCGTAGCGCGCACGCTCATCGGTATCGCTGATGTCCGACAGGAAATAGTCGGGCAAGTTGTAGGTTTCCTCTAATTCTTGTTGTTCCTGCTCTGTTGGACAGGTGACTTGAATCCAGCAGTTGGGTTGCCATTCCTTGATGGTATTCAGGGGTCCGCTAATGTTCCAGTATGTTTTCATTTGCTAATCTCCAAAAAAAATTATGGTGGGGATTAGCAAACTGTTATGTTGCAATCCTCACATTAAAAGTTAAATGTCGTCGCGTGATAATCGTCCATTCGTATTAAAAGATTGATTTTCGTGTGCAAAATTAGGCAAAATAATCTGTTTAACCAAGCAAAATGTCAAGTTTTTGTTCCTTTTGTTGAGCTCATTCGTTCCGATTGATGGACATCTTAGGGCAGACAGTGTCTGTTATTCGGTACATTACTACTGAATGACACGCTGTTGGTTAATGATTTATGTATGTACAAGTGCCGATCGTTAGCCCAAGTGTGGTCTGCCACTCCATGTGGCTTTACAAAAGTGACATGCTAAGTGGGTGTGAAAAATGTTGACAAAAGGTCTTTTTGTATCCAAATTGTAATCGTTTGAAAATCAACGCTATAGCAAAGTTGTTTTAAAAGCTTACCTTTTGCACGGCAAATGCAGACCTTTCGTGTGCTGATAGTTGACCTTTCGTTGTGCGAAAGGTTAGTAGCGGTTAGAGACTGTTTGATTTATTTTTTACAAATATTGTAGTGTTTTATGTTGAACACCTGTTTTTTATGCATAGAATCCCACTACCAAAAAATCCGTTGCATCGGCAGTGTCATCGCCTCAATGCAACGGATGGGATGTTATTCTGACTCAGTCAGAATGGATTTCGTCAGATGTTTATTTAGCTGGGATTTCCTCCAGTGTCTTCAACAGCAAGTCCCAGAATGGCTTGGCTGTTGCAATCTCGAAACGCTCTGTAGCTGTGTGCGGGCTGCGGATGGTCGGGCCGAGGCTGACAACGTCGAGATGAGGATACTTGCCGAGGATAATGGAGCACTCAAGGCCAGCATGGTCAACCTGTACGATGGCCTCCTCGCCGTTGAGTTCCTTGTAAACCTTCTTCAGGAGGTTCAGGATTTCGCTGTCTGGGTTAGGATCCCAACCGCCATAGCTTCCGCTCTGTTCTGTCTTCATGCCCACCATGTCGAAACAGCTCTTGATCTGATTGACAACGTAGTCTTTCATGTCCTCACGTGAAGAGCGTGCCAGAATCTTAATGTCAGCCTTGTTGGCGTTGATGTTGACAATGGCAAGGTTGGATGAGGTCTCAACAACGTTTGGATAAGCAGGAATCATGCGAACGATACCGTTGTGGCATGTGTAGATGGCATTGATGAGATTGTCCTGAATTTCTGTCGGAACGAGTGTCGAAGGCTTCTCTGTGTCTTCTACAAAGAACTCAACGTTCTTCTCGATGGTCTTGAACTCGCTCTCGATGAGTTGGCGCTGATCCTCTACCATCTTCTTCAGTGCAGCCACTTTGTCGTCGGCGAGCGCCAGAACAACCTCTGCCTTGAACGGAATGGCATTGCGCATGTTACCGCCTTGCCAGCTGGCAAGACGCGCTCCCAGTTCAACGACAGCTTTACGCACAAGGCGGACCATCTCTTTGTTGGCATTGGCGCGTCCCTCGTTGATTTCCAGGCCAGAGTGACCTCCTCGGAAACCTTTCAATGTCACTTTCACGGCAGTTTCCTGATCGTTCTCTACCTCCTTGTACTCAAGTGTTGATGTGATGTCGATGCCACCAGCAGAACCGATTACAAACTTACCCCATGTTTCAGAGTCAATGTTCATGAGGATATCGCCGTTCAATTCTCCCTTTGGAAGGTCGTTAGCACCAAACATTCCCGTCTCTTCGTCCTTTGTTATGAGACCTTCGATTGGACCGTGCTTCAATGTCTTGTCCTCCATGATGCCCATGATAGCCGCAACGCCAATGCCATCGTCAGCACCCAGTGTGGTGTTGTTGGCATACACCCATCCGTCGGTGATGTGTGTCTCAATAGGGTCGGTCTCAAAGTTGTGCTTGCTGTCTGGACTCTTCTGTGGAACCATGTCCATGTGTGCCTGAAGGATAACTCCCTTGCGGTTTTCGTAGCCGGGACTTGCTGGTTTGCGCATGATAACGTTACCAGCCACGTCAACAGATGCCTCGACTCCAACTTTCTTTGCAAAGTCGAGCAAGTATGCTTGAATTTTCTCCATGTGTCCTGATGGACGTGGAACTTTTGTCAACTCGTCAAAATTGCGCCAGAGTGCTTCTGGACTGAGATTTCTAATTTCACTCATAGTTCTTTTTATTTTAAGGGTTAGTATTTATTCCGATAGATTTTCCTCATGATGGCTGACCTAAAGGCAACTCTTTGCTGGCTGTCGGCTTCGTGAAAGCCAGTGCGATCCAAGCGTAAACGCCAAGCAGTACTACCAGTAAAGTTTGGATGGTATGGACAATCAGCACGAAATAGAGTGCATGAACGTCGGCAACACCATATAATATCAGCATTGTTTTCACAGCAAAATGCCAAGGTCCCGCCCCGTTGGGTGTGGGAACAATGACCGCTATTGAGCCTACCACAAAGCAAAGCAGAGCGCACGTGATGTCTAAATTGCTCGTTGCTTCGAAACAGAAGAACGTCAGGTAGAAATGGAGAAAGTAACTCACCCAGATGGCAAAGCTGTAGAACAGAAACAGGGGCACGTTCTTCAGCCTTCTCAGCGAGATGATGCCTTGCCAGATGCCCGAAAGGGTTTCCTTCACTTTGTCGTGGATGGCCAATTTCTTGCGGATTACATAGAGAAGAATCAAGGCAGCTATGCCGCAGATGCCTGTAACAAGCCATCCGGTTGTAGAGAACATGTACAGAAAATCGTCAATCCTTGTTCCTGTTCTTGAGAAGAACGTGCCGAAAACTCTTATTTGGGTAATGAATGCCAATGCCGTTATCAGCAATACAATCAGGCTATCGACCGCACGTTCTGTAACTACGGTGCCCAAAGCTTTTGAAAACCCGATTCTTTCGTAACGGTTGAGAATGCCACAACGGGCAAACTCGCCTACCCTGGGTATGACAAGGCTCACGGCATACGACAGAAAGATGGAGTTGACTGAGACGGAGTTGCGTGGTTGCTCACCCATAGGCTCCAGAGTCTGCTTCCACCGCCATCCGCGGAATGCCTGTGCCAGCACCCCGAATGGCAAGGAGAGTAGCATCCATGTCCAGTTCATCTCGTCGATGAGTACACTTTCAATGCTGGTGAAGTCGAAATCGCGGTACATCCAATAAAGAATGCTGCCACCCAAGAGGAGCGGTAGGATAATCTTTATGCCATTATAGAGCAGTTTCTTCTTTCCCATTCGATGAGCAAAGATACTAAAATGCTTTTAAATACAAAATAAAATATCTATCTTTGTAGCCAATTAAAGAAAAATTATGAAATCAGTCAGACCTAAAAAAAAACTCGGTCAGCACTTCCTTACCGACCTGAATATCGCCAAGCGGATTGCCGATACCGTGGATGCCTGTCCTGAAATACCAGTATTGGAAATCGGACCGGGTATGGGAGTTCTCACTCAGTATCTCGTGGAAAAGCCAAGGGAGGTTAAGGTCGTGGAAATCGACGACGAGAGCGTGTCGTATCTCTATCAGAAGTTTCCGGCGCTGCACGATAATATCATGGGTGAGGACTTCCTGCGGATGAGTCTCCATGAGGTGTTCGGCGGACGACAGTTTGTCTTGACAGGCAACTACCCTTATGACATCTCGTCGCAGATTTTCTTTAAGATGCTCGACAACAAGGAACTCATACCCTGTTGCACGGGAATGATTCAGCGGGAAGTGGCGCTTCGGATGGCTGCCGAACCAGGGAACAAGACTTATGGTATCTTGTCGATACTCGTTCAGGCATGGTACGACGTGGAATATCTGTTCACTGTTGACGAAGGGGTGTTCAATCCGCCACCAAAGGTGAAGAGTGCTGTCATCAGAATGACGCGCAACGCTACTACCGATTTGGGCTGCGATGAGAAATTGTTCAAACGTTTGGTAAAAACCGTGTTTAATCAGCGTAGGAAAATGTTGCGCGTAAGTCTAAAACAGATGTTCCAAACTATGCCACGTGAAGGATTCTACGCACAGGAGGTTATGACAAAACGCCCGGAACAGCTATCAATTCCGCAGTTTGTGGAGCTGACAAACAAGGTGGCGGCAGAATTAGAATATATAGACGGTAATCGATAAATGGAGAAAAAAGAAACTTATGAACTGCTTTTGAAGCAGGTAGAGGCGCTCATAGAGGGTGAGGCGACTAATGAAATGGGGGTGTTGGCTAACGTGTCATCGGCCCTCCATTATGCGTTCGACCGTTTCTTTTGGACTGGATTCTACTTGCAACGTGCTGAAAATTCGCTTCTGCTGGGACCTTTCCAAGGGACAGTGGCTTGCTTCAACATTCCCATTGGAAAAGGAGTGTGTGGCAGTGCCTTTGCCGAGCGTCGTACTCTCATAGTCCCCGACGTGGAAAAGTTCCCCGGACACATCTCCTGCAGCTCCGAATCAAGGTCGGAAATCGTAGTTCCGTTCTATGATGTGAAGGGCGAACCTGTTGGCGTTCTTGACATTGACAGCAGGGAACTCAACGCTTTTGATGAGACAGATGCCCACTATCTGGAGAAAATCATGAAAGTGTTGACGGAAAAAATCTATCAACGATGATACAAAAACAAAGCAAACGTTTGTGAAATTCCGAAATATTGCATATATTTGTACTAAATTTTTAATACAATAAAGATTATGATAGACGTTAAAGCAACTTTAGGCGAAGCCGAAGAGCGCATGGAAATGGCTGCAATGTATCTTGATGAGCAGCTGGCTCGTATTCGAGCAGGCCGCGCCAACGTAGCCATCCTCGATGGAGTACGCGTAAGTTCATACGGTTCAATGGTTCCTTTGAACCAAGTAGCTTCCGTAACAGTGCCCGATCCACGTACAATTGCCATCAAGCCATGGGACAAGAAGGCTATAAAAGATATTGAAAAAGCAATCATGGACTCGGATGTCGGCATCACACCTGACAACAACGGCGAGATAATCCGCCTCAGTTTGCCTCAGCCTACCGAAGAGAGGCGCAAGGATCTTGTGAAGCAAAGCAACAAGATTGGTGAGCGGACGAAAGTCGAAGTGCGCAATGCGCGTGCCGATATTAAGGAAAAGCTGAAGAAAGCCATCAAGGACGGTCTATCCGAAGATTTGGAAAAAGATGCGGAGGCGGACTTGCAGAAGATTCACGACAAGTATATCAAGAAGATAGAGGCATTACTTGAGGAGAAAGAAAAAGAGATAATGACAGTATAGACAGGCTCGCCGTCGCCCCATCATTGTGTCAAGGTGGGGCGAGTGGGCTTTTGTTGTCATCTGATACTTGAAGGATAGGGCTTTATGCGTGGCTTGGTGATAAAGAATACCGGCAGTTGGTACACGGTGAAGACCGACGATGGCCGAATTATCGAAAGCAAGATTAAGGGCAATTTCCGATTGAAGGGAATCCGCTCGACTAATCCTGTTGCTGTGGGTGATTATGTCCAGCTCATCATCAATCAGGAGGGGACAGCTTTTATCTCTGAGATTGAAGACCGTCGCAATTATATCATTCGTAAATCGCCCAACCTTTCGAAGCAGAGTCATATCATTGCTGCCAACCTTGATCAGGCTTTCCTCATCGTTACGGTTAATTATCCAGAGACATCCACGACCTTTATTGACCGATTTCTTGCCGGAGCAGAGGCATATCGAGTTCCTGTCGTACTCGTTTTCAATAAGTACGACCTTCTCTCGGAAGAGGAACGCACCTACCAGAAGGCCATGATGAACCTCTACAAGACTATCGGTTATCAGTGTGTCGAGGTGCAATCGACAGCCGATGCCCCAGAAGGCAAAAGACTTGACCAGCTCAAACCCCTGCTTGAGGGTAAGGTAACGCTGATGAGCGGGAACAGTGGGGTAGGCAAATCAACCATCATCAATGAGTTGTTGCCTGGCGCCCAGCTTCGCACTGCGGAGATTTCCGATGCCCATAACACAGGGATGCACACCACAACATTCAGCGAAATGTTGGCATTGCCTACTGGCGGTTACATCATAGATACCCCAGGCATCAAGGGATTTGGCACATTTGATATTGACAAGGAAGAGTTGACAAGCTATTTCAAGGAGATTTTTAAGTATTCGGAGGCCTGTCGATTCTCAAACTGCACACATACGCACGAGCCGGGCTGTGCTGTTTTGAAGGCGGTTGAGGAGCATTATATATCAGAAAGCCGCTACAACAGTTATCTTTCCATGCTCGAAGACAAGGACGAAAATAAGTATCGGGAGCCCTTTTGATCCCTTTTAGTATCTGTTATTCCCCACTGTTATGTTCTTTTTCTTACGAGCTGTTTGTATATTTGCCAATGAGATGACTTGGAAACTGAAACTTTTTTGACACCATAAGTAGAAAGACATTTACTAAACCGATAATTCTTTATGAAAAAAAACATTATCCCTGCAATTTTATTCTTTGCTGTATTGGCACTATCGATAAAGCTTTCGGCAGCCAATAGGCCAGCTGACGAGCATGATAAGGTCATTGACAAGGTGCAATACCGCATCACTTACCGGACGGAAAGTGTCAGCGATACAGCGAGTCGCGATTCAACTGGTGCTTACCAGTATGACACCGACGAAATGAGGCTCGACATCGGGACTAAGATAAGTCGATTCTATAGTTACACCAATGAACATTACGATTCGCTTTTGGATAAATATGCCGAGCGGGGCGACGTGCAAGTGTTGCCTGATTCGGAAGCAGGCAGCTTGCAATGGGTGGTTTACAAGAATTTCCCCGATGGTAAAACGCAAGTCTTGGACAACGTCTTTATCGACGAATTCAAGATCATCGAACCCACTCAACAACCTGAATGGCAGATGGTGGAGGGCGCATATCAACCCAAATGGGAAGTGATTGCTGACAGTGTAGTCACGATTCTTGGCTACAAATGCCAGATGGCGCGCACAAGATTCAAAGGAAGGGAATGGTGGGCATGGTTCGCCGAAGATATTCCGCTCGACAACGGTCCGTGGAAGCTGTGCGGTCTGCCCGGCCTGATACTCCGTGCCTTCGATTCGGAGCAGCAATATATGTTCGAGGCCGTCGGATTGCAGCAACTGAAGGGCACCGCCGACATCGTGTATAAGGCCAAATACGAAAAGTATGAGCCGATATCGATGAAACAATTCGTAGAGTTGCGCAGCAAAGTCACACCGATGGATGCTTTTTCTGCGAAGGGTATCAAGATAAGTGTTGACACCAGCGCAGCTGATGTTGACAAGAACGAGCTGATGCAACATCTCAATGGGCGGACTCCTTATAATCCAATTGAGATTGTTGAATAGTAAATATATAGGTTTTCATACATGAGAAGATTTTATTTTATTCTTATAACGTGCATTTTTTCACTGTCCATCTCGGCACAGCGTGTCATCAATCCGAACCATAGAAAGGAGCAAACGGTAATTGACAAAGTTCAATACCGGGTAACTTATCGCACCAAAAGCGTGCAGAATACGGAAAATAAAGATGAGAGGGGAGGATATATTTACAGCTCAGACGATATGCGACTCGACATCGGTTCGAAGCTGAGCAAGTTCTATAGCTATTCGAAGGAAGCCTATGAAGCTAAGATGCTGGAATATTATCAGAAGGGTAGCTTTGACACACGTCCGAAAATGAATGGTGGCGCATTGTCGTGGGTGCTTTATAGAAACTATCCTACGGGAAAGACGCTCTACCTTGATGCTGTGTTGATGGATGAATTCCGAGTCGAAGAACCGATGGAACAGCCCGATTGGCAGCTTGTGCCCGACAGCGTGGCGACGATTCTTGGATACAACTGTCAGATGGCACGCACGACATACAAGGGAAGGATGTGGACAGCATGGTACACCGAAGACATTCCGCTCGACAATGGTCCGTGGAAACTGTGCGGTTTGCCTGGACTGATACTCCGTGCCTACGATTCCGACCAGCAATATGTTTTCGATGGCATAGGACTGGAACAGTTGAATGGATCCGCCGATGTGTTATATAATAAGGTGTACGACAAGGCCGAGCAGGTAACGATGAGCCAGTTCGATGATTTGGCGGCCAAGACGACAATCTATGATGTCATGCGTGCCAAGGGTTATGAAGTGAAGGTTGTAAGTGTGGGCAACGGTGATGGAACGAAAGAAGATGTTCTGAGAAGTTTTCGACAGCGAACACCGCGAAATCCTATAGAATTGGCAAACTCTACAAAGCAATAGCGGACAGTGACACAAGTGAAAAAGCATATTTGTCTGATAATCCTCTGTATTCTGTCGGTGTTGCCTGGTGCAGCGCAGATGAAAATTTCGGGCGTCGTGGCCGACTCTCTCACCAGACAACCCGTGGCGAAGGCTAACGTTATGGTGTTGAAAAATGGTAAAACAGTGAGTTTCGCACGTACCGACGAGCATGGAAGATTCACCGTATCGACATCATTGTCATCATTACAACAGACTGAACTGCAGGCCACGGCAATGGGCTTCGAGAAGAAACGACAACCGCTCGCCAAGCCATCGGACAACCAGATACTCTTGTCGCAAAAGACTTTTGAGATGCAAGAGGTGATGGTCAAGGCGGGTCCAGTGACTGGACGGAAAGACACCATCACGTTCGACCTTACCAGATACGCTTCAGAGCGCGACAACTCGCTGAAGGATGTGCTGAAGAAGCTACCAGGAGTGCAAGTTGCTGGCAACGGACAGATAAGCGTCAACGGAAAGAACCTCAGCCGTTTCACCGTCGAGGGGCTCGATTTGAGCGATGGACGATATAATAAGCTGACTGAAAACATCAAGGCCAAAGATGTGAAAAAGGCCGAAGTCATAGAGCACGACCAGCCAATAAAGGCCCTGCGCAATAAGATTCACACCGACAATGTGGCCATGAACGTGGTATTGAAGGACTCAGCGCGTGACCAACTCTCTGTCACGCTGCGCCCCTATTTCATGGTGGGCGAGCCAAGTCATGTGGGTGGAACGGCGAATGCTATGCAGATAGGTCGGAACAGGCAGATGATGTACGACGTTGCATACGACCGCAGCGGTCGGGATGTAAGCGAAATCAACCGTCAGTTCAGCTTCGAATTCCGTGCACCTCAACCCTCGTCGCTTCCTGATTGGTATCCGGTGGCCTCGCTCCAAGCTCCAATCTCCGATAGCCGCCTCCGCTTCAACACATCGCAGAATTACGGTGTGAGTCACCTGACGAAAACGAAAACCGATGCTGAGGTCCGATTCACGGCAGGTTACTTTCGTAATGTTCTTCGTCAACGAACCGACAACCACTCTGTCTATTATCTTGAGGATGCGCCGACGGAAACCTTGGAGAAGCGCAACCTTCTGTTGAAGGAAGATGAACTCAACTTTGCCTTCAACCGAAAGTTGAACAACGATAATAGTTATGGCAACATCAAGTTCACCCTCGACGCTTCACAGAGCGATGCCCTCTCAATGCTGGAAAGCACAGGGCACGGGGCAACGAGCCAGCAAGTACGTAATCCCGAAATCAATCTTTCGGGCTACATCTCCAATACTTACACCAAGCGACGTGGAACGTTGAGCTGGAATTCCATACTCGACTACCACCACTCACGCAACGATCTCTATCTGGATGCCAGTCGTTCGTCGCTCAACAACAATCTCTGGCACACCAGTCACAGTCTGGAATGGTCAACTCGAAGGAGATATGTCACGCAGACCTACGATGCCGAAGTGTCCATGGAGCATTTGAATGTGATTCACGGCGACACGAAACTCTCTTTTGCCACTTCTCCCTCATGGAGATACGAGCGAGGTAGGGTGAAACTAAGCTACACACAAGGAATCAACATGGATTACTATAGCCGAATGGACAAGTTGAGACTCTACCTCTTACCATCGCTCTATTTTCAATACAAGAAGAGCAGTCGGACAGAAATTTCCACAAGATTGAGCTACGGCGAGTCAGGCAGCGACTTATCCGACTTCGCCATTGGGAGCTATCGGAACAGCTACCGTTCGATTACTACTGCGCCAGATTTCATTGCCTCTGCCCGTTCGCTTAATTTCTTCATGAGCCACAGCTATAAGAAACTGGTGCGGGAGTTCTTCGTTAACACACAAATCAGAGCCTTAAAAATGTGGAAAAACTCGGCGATGGATATGCGGATAAGCAATGGGAACTATCTCTACTCCACAGTTAAGCACAACAACCAGTACGACAATGTCAATGTTGGGATAACCATATCCAAGGGCTTCTACGACCTTCATCTGAAAACGGCCGTCACCATGAGCGGCGGTTACAGCCGTGGCGAGCAGTATTCGGCGGGCAACGTGGTGAAATACGACTATCGACAGTTGGCTTTCAACCCGACATTGTCGTTTGCGCCCTCGTGGATGCAGGTCGATTATGAAGGAAACTTCCAGCTCGGTAAATCCCATTCCGATAATGTCTCGTTGGCAACACTCTTCAATTGGAACCAGCGGCTGACGCTCACGTCAACCATATCGAATGTTGACATCTCGTTGATGGGCATGTTTTATCACAACGAGTTGCAGACGTCATCAACCGTTAATACCTTCCTTGCAGATGCACAGGTCGTTTGGCGTCTGAAGCACGTGCGCCTTTCGGCTCAGTTGAGCAACATTCTCAACAAGCGGACCTATGTCGAAACCTCCTATAGCGGTGTGGGAATTTTCACCAATGAATATCAGCTGCGCCCGCGGGAATTCACCTTGTCAGCCCAATTCTCCCTTTAGTTGATCGATAATAGCCAATAAGTGGCAGCCTTTGTGATATTCCCTGTTTCAGTTAGTCATAAAGATAGCCACTTCTTTGTGCCAAGCTAAGCACCCACTTTGCAGTCTTTTTGCAACGAGATTGTAAAGTGTTGAAAATCAGCACAATATCTTTCTGTTAGCAAAAGGTCACCTTTTACATGCTGATAGGTCACCTATCATCGTGCGAAAGCTTAGGTTTTGAAAATAGATTGATAACCTATTATTGTTTTTTGATTAATTGAATATGCAATAGTTGATGAAGTTACAAATTGTAATAAAATCGTATTAATAGAGTGCTATTCTTTCTATTATTGGATGAAAAATAAGCCTTTTTCGTGTCAAATATGCAGTTTTGTTTTAAAATTGTAAGCAAATTTAAACATCCTTGTTCGGAATTTATTTGATGGTAATAATATATTCACTCATGAAACTTGCACCTGGCTGCAGATGGTTCATGAGATATCGATCCTTGAACTCTCCGCAATAGTTTTCTGCATCTGCAATCCCATACCACGGTTCTATGCAAAGGAAGGGCGCATTCTTACCGTAGGGAGTCCAAATTCCTACGGCTGGAGTGTTGAAATGAAGCGATACTTGCGGCGTTCCTTTTCTATTAAGTAACTGTATGTCATGAAGTTGGCAGCGGTCGAAGACCAAAGCGTCATCCTTGAAAGTCTGTTCGTCGAACTCCAATATGCCTTCGTCAGTCTCAAAGTCTTTGTAGGCTTCCAGTCGGTTACCCTCGTGGTTGAAAACCGTGCGCTCCAACTTTTCTTGGCTGAGTTTCAGGTAGCCCTTGACAGGCTCACCCTCTTTCATATCGGGAATATTGAAGGCTGGATGTCCGCCTATCTGAAAGTGAATCTCTTTATCGTCAATGTTCTGTACGTGCCAGACGACGTGTATCTTGTTTCTTTCCAGTTTGTAGCTGATTCCCAGAATGAAGTGGAAAGGATAGTTTTCATAACTTTCCGCTGTGTCATGCAAACTGTAAACCAACCGATTGTTTTCTCGCTTGATCAGTTTGAACTTCGAATCGCGCGCAAACCCGTGTCTTTTGGCATGGTATTCCTTTCCGTCAACTCTGAAAGTGTCGTGCCATACTGCTCCAACAATAGGAAAAAGTATGGGAGAGCGTCGGCCCCAGTATCTTTTGTCACCTTGCCACAGGTATTCACTCCCATTCTCGTCCTTGATACTCGACAGTTCAGCGCCTAAGTCTGAGACTTGAATTGTCAGATAGTCATTTGCTATTTTTTCCATGTCGCTATGTTGTTTCCGAAATAATTTGAAAGCCTACCGTTTCTTTTAGAATGATTAGGCTGGTGGTCTTGCAAAGTTAAGGATAAAAATTGAAAGCCAACACCTAATTTTCCATGTTTATTTTCCTTTTTCAAGGTCAAATCGTCCAAAAGTGGTAACAAATTGAAAGAAAATTGCAGATAAATTCATTTTTTGTCATTAAAATATTTGCCATATCATTTTTATAATGTACTTTTGTACCGCCTTATTGATAGAAAGACATTCTATTTAAACCGTATTGTAATTAAAAACCGTGGGATTACTGATTCCATTAACCTTTGAGAATAATAATTTTAACCGTGTACAAAAATGAATAACAATGTAAAGATTACTACTCTTTTCACCCCCGAAAAAGTAAATGCGAGCATGTTGCAGGTAAAGTCTATCCTATCTACAAAGAAATTCTGGGTAGAATTATTCATCATGACCGCGGGTATGTTCGTAGCAGCGCTGGGCGTTTATTTCTTCTTGATTCCAAGTAAACTGATTATCGGATCAATAACAGGTCTGTCTTTGGTACTCGCAAAGTTGATGCCTTTTATTTCAGTTGGAACCATTATCTTCGTAATAAATGCCATTTTGCTTGTCCTCTCTTTTGTTTTAATTGGTAATGAGTTCGGTGCGAAGACTGTATATACAGCTTTGATTTTAGGTCCGATGATCGATTTCATTGGCTCTATTTTCCCAATGTCCGAATCTATCTTTGCCATTCATGTCGCAGGACAGGTGATAGCTAATCCGTGGTTCGATCTGCTGTGCTTCGTAGTTATATTAAGTGCCTCACAGAGCATCCTCTTCAGTATCAACGCATCCACCGGAGGTCTCGACATCCTTGGTAAAATTATTAATAAATACACAGGTGTGAGCCTCGGAACGTCTGTGAGCGTAGGTGGAGCACTCATCTGCTGCACGGCATTTGCCATCAACGATGTTAACTTGGTTGTTATAGGATTGATTGGTACATGGCTCAACGGTATCATTATCAACCACTTCATGGTTGGTATGAGTGGGAGAAGACGTGTCTTTATCATTTCAAAGGATTACGAAAAAATCATGGATTACGTCATTAATGTCATCAAGCGTGGCGTAACGATGCACGAAATTATCGGTGGCTTCAGCCATGAGAAGTCAATGCAGCTGGAGATTATTCTCACGGGTGACGACCTTCAGAAACTGATGGCTTATCTTGGAGACGAGCACATCGAATCATTCGTAACAACAGACAATGTAAATGAAGTGTATGGTCTTTGGAACAGAAGATCGAAAAAGCACTAATTGAAAAATATTTGAGTTCCACAGAGCTACTTGTCTCTGTGGAATTATTTTGTTTCATATTAACTGATATTATGAATTTTAGAACTATTTTTGCGCTATTGGTTTTGAGTTGCACCACTGCGACGGCACAGAATAATAAACCTTTGAATCTCACTGTTGAGGCGCGTGGTGACTACCAGTACACCTCTGTTGATGGAGAGAAGAACAAAGACCAAAGTGGTTTTAAAGGAAACATTGTTGATTTTGTGTTGAAAGGCGATCTTTCGCCAAAATTCTCCTATGCTTACCGTCAAAGACTCAACGGAATCAACAAGGATTATACATTCTTTGATGCTACCGACTGGCTTTATTTGAAGTATAAACCCACGAATAATCTGTCGCTTATTGCTGGTAAGTACATTGTGCTTGTGGCTGGTTGGGAGTTGTATCCAGCACCAATCGACTGTTATTTCCTTTCTGAGTTTTGCTACAACTTCCCTTGTTATCAGTGGGGATTGGCAGGAGAATATGTCACTAATAGCAAGAAAGATGCTTTTGTCGCTCAGGTTTGCCAGAGCCCTTATCAGAAACCGTACAAGAACAGGACAGGTAACAGCGCAGACATGTATGCCTACAACTTGCAATGGATGGGTGTTCACGGCTTTTATGAGTCAAACTGGTCAGTCAATCTCTTAGAATATGCTCCTAATAAATTCATCAACTACATCTCATTAGGCAACAGATTCCACTTTGGTGAGAAAGTTCAGTTGGAGTTGGATTTCATGAATCGGGCCGCTTCACATCAGGCTTTTTTCGGTAAAGACTGCTCTGTCGTGGGGCAAGTGTCATACCAACCTACTGAGAAAGTAAATGTTTTTGCTAAGGCAAGTTATGAAGTTAACAAGTCTGGTACCGATGCTGACGTGGCGGTTCAAGATGGAACGGAGTTGACGCGCATAGGTGCGGGTATGGAGTATTTCCCGTTAAAGGACAAGAACGTTCGTGTTCATGGATATTACAGTTACGCATTTGGGAAGAACACCAATCCCAACGGCACCGTCCGCGATAAAGAATCGCAGGTGAATGTCGGTGTTACTTGGAGAGTAAAAGTTCTCTAATATAAAATATTATCTGAGGGAAGTGCTTGTGAAAAGTACTTCCTTTTTTTTGTTACAGATTGTAAGTTGGTGGTGATATTTACCCCCTGCTAATATTGTTTTTAGTTATTTTTTTAAGTTATACAGTTGTTTTTATAACCAAATGTTTTAATCTGTAACATTCTAATCGAAGCTGAATTAGTTGAAAAGATGAGTTCTTTTGTTTTTATTGAATTGTTATTAATTCTCTTATATTTAGCGTTTTATATGTAAACAACACCTGTTTTAATCATTTCTTTGTCCCTTTCTCCCTTGACTGCTTACTGCTAAAACCCGTTCCGAACAGCTATTTTATCAACTTATTTAGTTAATTTCTTTACTATTTCATCTTTCTGTTGTATCTTTGTACTCGAAAAATATAACAATTTACTATAAGGAGGACTTGAAAATGCCCTTATATTGTATAGAATTAACTTTGGATTAAAATTTAATAGTTATGGTTGAAAGTCAGCTAAAGAACGTGTTTCGTGAGGTAAAGAATTTCCTTTTTATTGCCATTGCTATCTCAATAGCAAGTTTTGGCTGGTGTGCGTTCATCTTGCCCCATAAGATTCCTATTGGTGGAATAGCCGGTTTTTCGTCAGTGGTGTTCTGGGGAATGCAGATCCCTGTGCAATACACTTACTTCGTGTTGAATATCACCTTGCTTTTGGTAGCCTTGCGGATTTTGGGCTGGAGGTTTTGCGTCCGAACCATCTTCTCTGTCATGGTATTTACGTTGCAAACGTCGTTGCTTCAGTCGGTTTTGGCTGGCCAGACTTTGTTTGTCGATCAGCCTTTCTTGGCCTGTGTGATTGGCGGAGCTTTGCTTGGAATTGGTACGGGTATCGCTTTGCAGTACAATGCCAGCACTGGAGGCTCTGATGTCATAGCGGCGATGATCAACAAGCACCACGACGTGTCGTTGGGGAAGGTGATTTTGGCTTGCGACCTGATAATCATCACTTCGGGATACGTTGTTTTGAAGAACTGGGAGAACATCATTTACGGCTACATTGCCCTGTTTGTCATGACCTCCGTTGTGGATTATGTCATTAATGGCTTGCGAGGCTCAGTCCAGTTCTTTGTCGTCTCGGAGAAGTGGCAGGAGATTGGAAATGCAATCAATAACGATGTGCAACGTGGCTGCACTTTAATCGACGCGCGTGGCTTCTATACTGGCAGGGAGGTAGGCATGCTTTTCATTTTGGCCCGTAGGGCAGAGACGAGGGAAATATTCCAAGTAATTGACCAAATCGACCCCGAAGCGTTTGTCTCTCAGAGTGCCGTGAATGGTGTTTATGGCATCGGATTTGACAAGATGAAGGTGGGAAAGCGTAAAAAGTTGACAGCGAACGAGATTTAAATTCTTGGAAAATAGTAACTTTGCAGCATGAATTATGATGAGATTAAAGATCAGCGAATTGCCGTTCTTTTGTCAGGCGGCGTCGATAGCTCGGTTGTTGTCCATGAGTTTGCCCAATATGGGCTGACTCCCGATTGCTTCTACATCAGGATTGGGCCTGAGGAGAAGGAGGAATGGGACTGCAACTCCGAGGAAGACCTTGAGATGGCTACTTCTGTTGCGCGCCGTTATGGTTGTCGGCTCGAAGTGATCGATTGCCATAAGGAGTATTGGAATCAGGTGACGAAATACACAATGGAGAAGGTGAAGGCTGGGTTCACACCCAATCCTGACGTGATGTGCAATCGGATGATAAAGTTTGGAGCTTTCGACGAGAAGCGTGGGCATGACTATGATCTCATTGCCACTGGTCATTATGCCCAGACCGAATGGATAGATGGTAAGAAATGGCTCTGCACAAGTCCAGATCCGGTTAAGGATCAGACCGACTTTCTGGCCCAGATATACGACTGGCAGCTGAGGAAAGCAGTCTTTCCGATTGGGCACTATGCCAAAAATGAGGTGCGCAAGATTGCAGAGCGAGAGCATCTCATCAATGCAAAGCGCAAGGATTCGCAAGGCATCTGCTTCTTAGGGAATATCGATTACAACGAGTATGTGCGTCGATATCTTGGTGAACAGGTTGGCGATGTTGTTGAATTGGAGACTGGTCGGAAAATAGGCCAGCACAAAGGACTTTGGTTCCACACGATAGGACAGCGCAAAGGATTAGGTTTTGGTGGCGGACCGTGGTTTGTGGTCAAGAAAGATGTCGGTAGCAATGTGCTATTTGTCAGCCACGGTTACGATCCAGAGACCGCTTACAAAAAGGATTTCAAGGTTCACGACCTGCATTGGTTGACAGCCTCTCCCAGCTCTTCCGATAAGACGGCTTCTTCTGCTGACAACGGTTTGGCTGCGGTGACTGGCGAAGTTCCCGCAGATAGGATTCCAATAACCTTTAAGATTCGTCACACACCTGAGTTCCACAGAGGCTATCTGGAAATGTCTGTACCGTCGGCAACCTCGGCTGTCTCGTCAGAGGCTGTCATCCATTCCGCAGAGAAAATTCACGGAGTTGCGCCTGGTCAATTCTGTGTCATTTACGATGAGGCACATCATCGCTGCTTCGGGTCGGCAGAGATTACGGTTTAGGCTTGATGTGCGCATGAGTTGAGTTGGGCCATTCGTCAGAATCTCTTAGAGTGTTCTGCCGATTTGAAGCGAGATGAAAATATTTTACAACACGGTCTTCCGTTTCGCCGCTTGTAAGCATTTGAAAATAAGCACGTTGAGGTCTGCAATGTAAAAGGTCAGCTTTGAACAAACCAAAGCTGACCTTTTACTTTGCGATAGCTGACCTTTGGGGCAGTGATAGGGCAGTGAAGGCGGGCGGAAATGTGAAAATATTTTACAAAAGCGATGTCCGAAACGCTTAAATCCACCGGCTATCAATGGTTGATAGAGGCAACGCTAATAATATTGGGTTGTGGAATTGCAGGTGAATGAGCCGATTCGGGATTACTTGAACACTTGATCGATGAGCCGTTTAGACGGGGATGCTGGCCCGTGCAGCTGGCTATAAATGTGTAAAAACGCTGGTGAAGCACTTCTTGCGTCCATGCGAAGGAGTTGGAAATGCTGTTCTGCAGCCAATCTATCTGATGCAATATTTCTTCAGGAAGTCCTCGTAATTGTTCTTATAGCCGTTGAACACGTTGATATCGACATCGCCATGAATACCGCTTACTCTGCCATCGGGACTCAACTGCCAGATGCTGAGTTTGATTTCAGGCTTGTACTCGCCGTAACGGGCAATCCAGACAAAATAGTTGCCTTGAATGTCGGCGGCAAGTGGTAGGTATTTCTTGGTGAACATCTGGCTGATGTAGAGAATTGGGCGCACTCCCGTTCGCTTATGGACGATAGACAACCAGTCGCGGATGTGCTTGAACATCGCCTCCGGTCCGCCCATTCTCATTATTTGTGCGTCGGAAGGCTCGACATCGAGAACTGCTGGCAGGTTGCCTTTGCGGAATTTGCTCTTGCTCAGGAAGTATTGAGCTTGTGCCGCGCCTGATGATGTGGTCGAGAAGAAGTGATATGTGCCTACCCTTATGCCGTGTTTCGAAGCCTGAGCATAGTCCTCGTTATAATAATTGTTGAAAACTGTGCATCCCTCTGTCGATTTGATATACATGAAAGAAATGGGGTAGTTGACCTCTCCCTCCAACTTTTTCTCACTGATTTTTCCTAAATCGATGATTCGGAGTTTGCTCCAGTCTATTTTAAACTTCTTATTACCTTTCTCGTGTTGATGTCTCGATATGTCGATGCCATATATCCGTTCATTATTATAAGTGAGGCGCTCGCCCTTGAACACGTCGTTTTTCCACTCACCCACCATCAAGTATTCGTGTGGAGCTATGTAAAAACCGAATCCATTGCGCTTGCCGTTTTCCCAATGGCCGTAGTAGAAACTTCCGTTGTTTCCGTAGTGCTGTCCGTATCCATTGGGTATGCCGTTCTTTTCCTCGCCGATATAGTAGCCTAATGAGTCGGGAGTGCCAATCTGAAGCGGCTTGTTTAGTGCCTTTTTTGCCAGTGATGTTTCCTTCATCAACATGGTTTGGGCAAGTCCTGCATCCATCCTCGTTCTCACGTTGATGGGTGTCAGTTTGTTGACGGTCTGAATTAAGATGTCGCCTTTGTCTGCATATATCTGCAATCGTCTGCACTCATTTCGTTTTGCATTGGCGTTTCCTAACACAACATAGCGGTTGATTTGCCGAATCCTCAAGTGCGAATCGCTTTTGATGTTCCTTATTGCAGCAATTACTTTGTTGAGTGAGTCCATTTGGTGGGTCACGTATTTGTGATAGTCGGCAATCCTGTTATAACCGAAGTCCTTAACACTGTGCATTCGCATATAGTAGGAGAGTTCGTTGTGCTGGGTTTGCAGTCCGGCCAGCTCGTCGTCGGTCGCGAAATATTCGTGCAAGAGGAACTGATGGATGGCATCGCTGCTCAGGTTGACGATTCTTGACGGGCGGTTTTCCCATTTCGTGACAATGCGTCCGAAGCAACTGGGCACGACTGGGTAGCGATTCACCCAATATCCCTTCATTCTGACCTTGCGGGTCTTGATGGAATCCTTGTTGACAGTTCCGCCTATCAGCAACGAGCCCTCGTAGTTGGCGAAATATAAACTGGGCTTCCCGTTGATTTCCAGTTGATAGTAAGACTCTTGTTCTATCACCACTGAACTGTCTTCCATATCTTCCAGTGTAAGAGGAATCAGCCGATAAACAAGGAAGGCAACCAACAATAACCCCATCAGTAAACTGCCGATGAGAAGATGCTTTCTTGAAATGTTGAAACGTGGCATGCTTTATCGTGTCTTCTTTTGAATGCAGGGAGTGAAAGGCTAAAAGCTTGGTTTCAGATTCCTGATTAGGTCGTCCCAGTTGTCAGCGAACTTGCGGATGGTTGGGAATAGAATGTTGGCGCCTTCGTCCAGCAGAGAGGAGTCGGACAATGGCCCGCTGTTGATAGCCACTGTAAAACAATGTGCGGCCACTCCGGAACGGATGCCCAGAGGTGCGTTTTCGACCACGATACCTTCGTAAGGAGCATAGTTTCCAGCCTTTCGCAAGCCCGTGAGGTAAGGATCTGGATTAGGTTTGCCACGTTTCACGTCGAAAGCCGTCGTCACTTGGTCTTCGGTGAGAAAGTCGCTGAAGTCGTTGAGCAACCGCTCGATGAGTGTTCGCTGGCCACTGCCCGTCACAACACCGATTTTCAGTCCGCAATTCCTTATCTTCTGCATCAGATCCCTTACGCCATCGAAAATGGAAGGTGGGAGCAACTCGTGGAAATATCTTGCCTTCAGCTGATAGATGCCTTCGGCTTCCTCGTCAGTGAGGTCTTTGCCTAACTGGGCTTTTGCATACTTTTTCACGGTGTCAACTCCACGTGCGCCTTCTGTTGCATAAGCGTCTTTGGCCGAAAACTTGATGCCGTTCTCCTTCATGGCAAGCATCCACACTTGCGCATGATTGGGCATGGAGTCATAAAGAACACCGTCCATGTCGAACAGCACAACTTTTGGGTTGAAAGGGTGGGCTGAACCCCGATTGTATTGATTGATTGCTTCTTGAAACATAGTTCGATTAATTGAAAATCCCATCCCCATCTCCTCATGATGGGAGAGGGGGATGGGAGAAAAAACAAACTGGACGGACGGTTATAGCCTATCACTGATGGCTTTGCTCTCAGCTTCATAGCCTGGTTTGTCGAGCAATGCGAACATGTTCTTTTTGTAAGCTTCAACTCCCGGCTGGTTGAATGGATTTACTTGCTGTACCAGTCCACTGATGCCACACGCCTTCTCGAAGAAGTAAATCAGCTGTCCGAGATAATATTCGTTCAATGTCGGGATGCTGATGCGTATGTTTGGCACGCTGCCATCTACGTGGGCAAGACGTGTTCCGAGCTCAGCCATCTTATTTACCTCATCAACGCGCTTTCCCTCGAGGAAGTTCAAACCGTCCAGATTTTCGTCATCGTGGGGAAAAAGCAATTGGTTGTTAGGCTTTTCAACCGACAAAACGGTCTCGAAAATGGAGCGCTCGCCCTCCTGAATCCATTGTCCCATGGAGTGAAGGTCAGTCGTAAAATCGCACGCTGCTGGGAAAATGCCCTTCAGGTCCTTGCCTTCGCTTTCGCCGTAGAGCTGCTTCCACCACTCCGACATGAAGTGAAGTTTTGGCTGGAAGTTCACAATGATTTCTATTTTCTTGCCTGCTTGCGAATAGAGAGCTTGGCGCACGGCTGCATAGCGTGCGGCAATATTTTCGCTGAATGGCCTGTCTTTGCCAGTTTCTTGCTCCATTTGCTGGGCACCGCTAATCAATTGCTCGATATTGAACCCAGCAACAGCGATGGGAAGTAAGCCTACAGGGGTGAGAACAGAGAAACGGCCACCAACATTGTCAGGTATCACGAACGTTTTGTAACCTTCTTGATTGGCTGCGGTGCGTGCTGCGCCTTTGTTAGCATCGGTTACGGCTACGATGACATTCCTTGCTTCTTCTTTTCCGCGCTGTGTTTCACACTGTTTTTTCAGCAAACGGAAGGCAAGAGCTGTCTCTGTGGTTGTGCCTGACTTGGAAATGTTGATGACACCAAACCTTTTGTCCTTCAAATATTCAGTTAATTCGTAGAGATAGTCCTCTCCTATGTTGTTGCCAGCAAAAAGAATGGTTGGGTTTTGTTTGTCTTTTATGAGCCATGCGAAACTGTTGCTCAAGGCTTCGATGACTGCTCGTGCGCCGAGATATGAGCCACCAATGCCAGCAACCACAACAACCTCGCACTTTTCACGGAGCGTTTTTGCCACAGTTTGTACCTCATTGAGGAATGAAGGGGTAATACTTGATGGCAAATGCAGCCATCCGAGGAAGTCGTTGCCTGGGCATGTGCCGTTTTCAAGTGCCTCTTGAGCTGCGGCCACTTGTGGAGCGTAGCCCTCTACTGAACCAGGGTTCAAGAATTGGGCAGCTTTAGAAATGTCTAATTTAATACTTTCCATTGTCGTTTACCTGAATAAATCTGTTAATAATTTAGTTATCGGAATGAATCTGTTAATAATTTTATCTCTATTTGCGGACTGATGCGTTCGTAAAGAATGTTATAAACGGCATCAAGTATAGGCATGTTGACGTGCAAGTGCCGATTGATTTCCTTCATGCACTTAGTTCCGAAATAGCCTTCCGCAATCATTTCCATTTCCACTTGTGCCGATTTCACGCTGTATCCTTTGCCTATCATCATGCCAAAGGTGCGATTTCGGCTGAAATTGCTATATCCCGTGACGAGTTGGTCGCCCAAATACACGCTGTCAATCATCGAACGTGGGATAGGGTTGAGCGCTGTCAGCGCGCGCTCCATCTCTTGCATGGCATTGGAGATGATAACTGACTGGAAATTGTCACCATACTGTAGCCCAGCACAGATGCCTGATGCGATGGCGTAGACATTTTTCAGCACCGATGCGTACTCAATGCCCAGCACATCTGGCGAAGTCTTGGTTTTTACGTAGTTGGAGGCGAGCACTTCGGTCATGGCTTGTGCTTTCTCTTGGTCGGAACAGCCGACCGTGAGATAGGTAAGGCGCTCCATTGCCACTTCTTCGGCATGCGAAGGGCCGCCAATTACTGCCAGGTTCTCATCGGGCACGTTCAGTACGCGATGAAAATACTCAGAGCAGACCAGGTTTTCGTCGGGAACAATTCCCTTTATTGCTGTTACGATGAATTTATTGTTGAGTTTTGACTTCACCTTCTTCAATATTGCCTTCAGATATGGTGATGGCGTAACGAAGATAAGTGTGTCGTAATCCTGTACCAGTCGGTTTATGTCTGAGGATAATGTCACTTCGTTCATGTCGAAATGCGCACTTGTCAGATAGGTTGGGTTATGCCCAAGCCTACGGAAGTCATCTATTCTCTCATCGCGTCGGAAGTACCAGCCAATATGGTGGGTATGTTCCACCACTATCTTGGCGATCGCTGTTGCCCAACTTCCGCTTCCGATGATTGCTATGTTCCCTACGTCGTACATCTTTGCAAGATAAAAGGATAAGAAGGGGAGACGTGAAAGGTGTGTGAGTAAGATTCTCCAACCGTTGTTCCTTCCTTCCCTCTTACCTTTTTATTTTTACAATTGATTGGCTTTGTCAATCCACTGCTGAATTTCGTCAACAGAAGGCTTGTCGTAGCCGAGTTTATACTTTTTGTTTATTTCTCCGAGCTTTTGCTGCAAGCCTTGCGCTTTCTCCTCCTTGATGTTTTGGATGAGGTTGAACCCGCACTTGCGAAGTACGTAAACCCAATCCTCTTCCACGCCAATCTCTGCCCATTCCTTAATGCTGCTTTGTGGCATCTTTGCCTCTGGCTTCATTTGTGGGAAGAGTAGCACTTCCTGAATGTACTCCTGACCGGTCATAAGCATGACTAAGCGGTCGATACCGATGCCGATACCTGATGTCGGAGGCATTCCGTACTGTAGTGCGCGCAAGAAATCCTGATCGATAATCATGGCCTCGTCGTCGCCATTGTCAGCTAACCGCATCTGTTCCTTGAAGCGTTCTTCCTGATCGAGTGGGTCGTTGAGCTCCGAATAGGCATTGGCCAGTTCCTTTCCGTTGACCATCAGCTCGAAACGCTCTGTCAGTCCGGCCTTTGAACGGTGCATTTTGGTTAGCGGTGACATCTCAACGGGATAGTCGGTGATGAATGTTGGCTGGATGTATGTGCCTTCGCAGAACTCACCGAATATCTCATCGATGAGTTTTCCCTTGCCGAAGCTGTCGTCGATTCCCTCCAACTTGAGGTCGTCGACGGCGATATGGCGTATTTCCTCTTCGCTTTTGCCGTTGAGATCGAAGCCTGTCTTCTCCTTGATGGCATCAAGTATGGGCAGACGGCGGAACGGCGCCTTGAAGCTGATGAGGTTTTCGCCCACCTGTACTTCAGTCTTTCCATTCACTTCCGTGCAGATTTTCTCCAAGAGTCTCTCGGTAAAGCCCATCATCCAGTTGTAATCCTTGTACTGAACGTACAGTTCCATGCATGTGAACTCTGGATTGTGGAAGCGGTCCATACCTTCGTTGCGGAAGTTCTTACCGATTTCGTAAACCCCCTCGAAGCCTCCTACTATGAGTCGCTTCAGATACAACTCGGTGGCGATACGCATGTACATCTCTATGTTCAGCGCATTGAAGTGTGTGGTGAACGGGCGTGCGCTGGCTCCTCCGGGAATGCTCTGCAGCGTCGGAGTCTCGACTTCTGTATAGCCAGCTTCGTCGAAGAAGTTGCGCATGGTGCGCAGCACTGTTGCACGCTTCATGAAGGTCTCTTTCACACCATCGTTGACCACGAGGTCAACGTAGCGGCGGCGGTAGCGCAGCTCTGGGTCGTCGAACTTGTCGTAGGCCACCCCGTCCTTGTACTTTACGACAGGCAGTGGCTTCAAACTCTTCGATAGTAGTGTTATCTCTTGTGCATGAACGGAAATCTCTCCCATCTGTGTCTTGAACACAAAGCCCTGGATACCCACAAAATCGCCAATGTCAAGCAGTTTCTTGAAAAGTACATTGTAGGTGTCTTTGTTCTCACCAGGGCATAGGTCGTCGCGTGTGACGTAAACCTGTATTCTGCCCTTGCTATCCTGTATCTCCGCGAACGAGGCCTTTCCCATGACACGGCGACCCATAAGCCGTCCGGCAATGACTACTTCGCGCTTCTCGTTCTCGTTAAATTCCGATTTTATATCTGTCGAAAAAGCATTGGTTGGAAACTCTGCTGCTGGATATGGGTCAATACCCAGACGGCGCAACTCCTGCAAGCTCTGACGGCGTACAATCTCTTGTTCTGATAATTCTAAAACGTTCATTCTTTTTAATAATCGAATTATATTCTATATAGTTTGCAAATTTAATAAATTATTTGCAAACAAAGGGTGATTTTATGTTTTTTATAAGGTATGCCCGATTTGGCATTGTCTTGTGATGACTGTCTCTGGCGATCGTGCAGCCTGCCATAGTCGGCCTTTGCGAAACTGTTATTTGGGTTCATTTCTCTGTCAGACGATGAATGATGATTCGTTTCCGCCACTACTGGCGATGAGTGATTATCAATCAGAATCTCTATATTTGTCTCCTGTTGTTTGAGTAAATATTCTTTACAATATTCTCTTTTGATAGATTGCTCGTAAGTTGCTGATAGTCTTTATAATAGTTTTTTAGTAGCAATAGCTTATCTTTTGCATTGCAATAGTTGACCTTTGATGGTGTGAAAGCTCATCTTTCGCACTTCAAAAGCTAAGCTATTGTTAGTCATTTGTGAAATAATTTTACAAAATTGGTTGTACACTGAGCGTAGAAGGACTGTCTTCTTCAGTCGTTACGGGAGAAGAAACGAAAAAAGGAACACCGCCTTTCTGGCGACATTCCTTTATCAGTGTTCTAATGAACGAGAGAGAATTATCTGTAATTTGTTCTGGCAACTTCGATTATTCTTTCAGGCATTTTTTCGACTTTTTGAGCAACTCTTTCAGGAATGTGTCCGGTACGAGATTGATAAGCCTGTCCAACTCTTTCACGACCAGTTTCTGTTCGTCTGAGTCGAGTTGGCTGGCATTCTTGCAGAGATCATAGATGGTGGCTACATAGTAAGATGTCGTTTTCCCTTTTGGGTATTTTTCCGTCAGATTGCTCATGTTGTTGAATATCGATAGCCATGATGCGCTCTCCAGCTCCTTCGCCATAAGGTATTGGTCGCCCACATCATAATAGGTGTTTCCGTCGTGAGTGTTTCTGTCGAACTTCTTTATGTACTTGTCTGTCTTTTGGTTTTGCTTCTCCACCCATTTCAATGTCTTGTCGTCGGTCTTCAATTTGTCGATGTCCTGAAAGATTGTTCCCTTCCGTTTCTTGTCGAAATACAATGAGGGCAGGGTTATGCGGGTGAATTTCTCATATTTTGCCTCGCTGACTCCTTTCGGACGTGGTGAGTAAGTCTCTATGAGCCTTCCCTTTACGGAACTGTCAGTCGGCCGTCCATCAACTATTGCGTCTCCCTTGTCGACTTCCCATTCCACAGCGTAGGCATATCTCATGGTGCTGTCACTGGGATCTTCGAAGCACATGACGTTGAGGTTTTCGTATTTTTCGCCTACTATGACCGTCATCTTTCCCATGAGCGTGAAACTTGCCATACCGTTGTGGTCGTCTCCGGTTCGGCTGATGATGTTGTAGGCATTGCTTTCGTCTGCGTTGAAAGCCTCGTTGATGGCCTCTATGCGGCTCACGTCCTTGCCTTTCAGCGTGAAATTGTAGATGGTGAGATAGTTGTCGAACTTCTTTTTCCCAGCTTGCTTGGCTTTAGTCTCGAACTTGCTGACCTTGACTTCTTTGATAAACTTTTTGAATGCTGCCTCGATGTGTTCCTGTGCCTGCATGGTTGCTGGCGCAAGTACGAGTGTCAGGCTGAAAAACGTTGTAATAATCTTTTTCATAAGGCTATAATGTTTTGGTTTTCTGAATCTTTTCTTTTGTATTCTGTTGTGCCGTCCTCGTTAAAGACGACATCAAATCCACTTGCTTGCATGACGGCATCGCCGACGTTCAGTCGAGCCTCGATGATGGATGCGTCAATGGCTGCCATCTCTTTCGCTATCTCTTGCTGGTAGTCGCTGGCTTCTGGCTTGGCGTTGGTATGCTCTGCAGGGCTCTTCTCTTTGTTCTCCACAGGCTTTTGGACAACTGTCTCACTGCCTCTGGCCGACTGCTGGGCGACTATCGGTGAGCTTTTCCCTACTTTTTCCTCCATAGCGACGTGTCTTTCCTCAGCGGAAACGGCCGATACCTTTGCTTCGGTCCGAATTGGATGCTGTTCCGTAGTGCAATCGACAACAGGCTTGTCATTCAAATTTCCACGAATCCAGTAGAATGATAAGCCGACGGCCAGCAATAGGCAAGCCGCTGCCACCCAACGATGCCATGACAGGGATGATTTCCCGATGGTTTCGTCAGTTCGTCGGTCAGCGATGGGCGCTCCTTGCATACCGTTGTCGAAGAAAGCGAACATCGTTTGGTAGTCTTTCCATTCCTTTGGGATTTCCCTCTCTGACCTGAAGTAATTTGCAAGCTGCGCTTCCTCCTCCACAGTGGTCATCCCCTCCATGAAAAGGCTGAGCAGTTTCTCAATATTTTCTCTGTTATTGCTTCTCATTTCCCGTTCCTCCTTCTGATTTCTTCAAGCAACCGTCGTCTCGCCCTTGCCAAAAGCGTGCTGACTGATGACTCTTCGATACCCAGTCGCTGCGCTATCTCACGATTGTTCTGATGTTCCACCTGTCGCATCTGAAGAATGGCATATTCAGTGGTGGGCAACGATTTCATTTTGTTCTCCAGCCATCGCAACTCCTCTGAGCTTTCAATCTCAGTCGATGGTGAGACGGCGGTCAGTGACACAGCATTCATCGCACTATCGTCGAGCATTTTGAATTTCTTTTTGCGGTGCATGTTGAGCGTCAGGTTACGTGCCATCTTGCCAGCAACGGCCTCCAGCGAGCGAAACCTGTCGAGTTCGTTGTGCATTTGCCAGAAACGAAGCATCGCATCCTGTGCTATGTCCTCGGCTTCGTCCTCCGTTGCCCCCGCGTTTCTGCTGGCTTTCAGGGCCGCTCTCCGAAGTTTGGGGGCTATTTGCGCAAATGTTTTCTCTTTCATTACTCGGCTATTGGTTCACATTAACATGACACTGAATAGGTCGTTATTCAAACATTAATTAACTTTCTTTCACTCTTCAAGGTTCGTTCATGGCTTTTTTTTCGGTTAAAGGCTAATAATGGCAATGTCATTGACTAACGATTAGTGACGAATGGGCCACGACTATTCAGATTGATGGTTTGTTTTCAGGTGCGAATTTACGAAATATTGTTGAAAGTTAGCTCACCGATTGCCAACATAATGTTTGGCAATGGTTGTGCGATGCTTATTCAGCCGTTGGTTGTTGCCTGTGCTTTTTGACAATGTTTTTTCGTTATTGGGAGGATGATGATACCTCTTTCATCCTACCGAATATTTGTTAAAATACTTGAATAATGCAGTGGCGCGCGAGACATTATTTAGATAAATACCTAACTTTGTAAGTCAATGGCTTTAAAACTAATTATCAGTAATTTTGAAAAGTATGAAGAAAAATATACTGTTGGTTCTCATTGCGTTGGTCGTATCTTTGCAAGCATCTGCCATTCGTCCAATCAGGAAACTGTGGGAGATGACGCAGAGTGATGGAACAACCATCAAAGTTTTTGTCCATGGTGATGGACGTGTGGATTACTACTCAACGCTCGATAATGAAATTCTCATGAAGAATGCGTCGGGAGACATCTGCTACGCAGTGATAGTTGACGGTCGGCTGGTGGCTTCTGACCTAATTGCCCACGAGAATGGAAATAGGACCCGCGAGGAGGCTGCTTTCCTCCGGAAAAACGATGTTGCTTCCCGTTTGGCAGAACTGGAACAATTCAACGTTCAGCGTTTTTTTGCGAAGTCGCGAAAAGCCATTCATGCCTCCACCGATGACGGATTGGGCAAATATGGGCAAAGCGGTGTCGGAGCGGTAAAAAGCATCGGCGAGGTTACGATACCGGTTATCATGGTCGAGTTCAGCGATACCAAGTTCCAAGCCACCACCACTCAGAAGAAGATGGGGCGCTATTACAACACGCAAGGCTACCATGAGGAGCCCGGATGTGTAGGTTCCGTGAAGGATTACTTCACGGATCAGAGCCAAGGCAAGTTCATTCCGACGTTTGATGTCGTCGCCAAGGTGACGCTTAGCAAGAGTTACAAGGCCTATGGCAAAAACAACAGCTGGGGAGACGACACCGATGTCGATGGGTTGGTGAAGGATGCCATCAAGGCCGCCAAGGAATCGGGAGTTGACTTCGGTAAGTTCAAGGACAATGCTGGCAACATTCAGCTTGTGAGTATTCTGTATGCAGGCAAGGGAGAGGCCACAAGTAGCAATAATTCCGACTTGGTATGGCCGTGTCAGATGGACTTCGAACCTAATGTCGATGTTGAAGGCTTCCATTTCAATGGATATTTCGTGGGTAATGAGCTCGACGATGACGGCTCGTTGATGGGCATGGGTGTGTTCTGCCATGAGTTTGGGCATGCTCTTGGATTGCCTGATTTCTATTGTACGAGTCAATACAGTACTTTGTATGGCGACCCATTCAGCAACTGGTCGATAATGGACACGGGCGCTTACATCCGCAAAGGCCGTTCGCCCATAGGTTATACGGCTTACGAGCGCTCCTATCTCGGATGGCAGAATATTGCCGAACTGAAAGATACAGTCTGTGTGGAGCTCCATCCTTTTGGCAGTATCGCTGGTGAATCGGCCGTGTTGCTGCGCAATCCAAAGAAGCAACAAGAGTATTTTATATTGGAAAACCGCCATACAGGAACATGGTATCCTGAGTCGGACTTCAACTACCGAGGTGAGAAATGCACATTCGGCAACGGTCTGATGGTGACCCATGTCACATACGACAAGACCAAATGGGAGAACAATGAGGTGAACCTCTATCAAAATGAGCGGCACTGCTATCTTGTTGCGGCAGATGACATGGAGTTGGATTTCAGCGCTTCGAACACGAATCTTTACGGAAATGGCTCTCAAATACCAAGTTTCACTCTCTATGATAACACGAAGTTGGAGCGACCGGTCTATAACATTCAGGTTGCACCCAACGGAGTCATATCGTTCAGTTATCTGACTCCGACCTATATCGCTGACATACGGAATGATGAGATTAAAGGCGATGGCTACTACTATGATTTGCAAGGTCGCAAAGTGGCACATCCAACCCGTGGAATCTATATCAGAAACGGTAAGAAATATGTGATAAAGTAGTGCTTTTTCCCAACAAATACAAATCACCTCTTCTGAAAGACATCGGAAGAGGTTATTTTTTTATAGGTTGGCAATGAAGTAATAAATACTTACAAATATGACTCTGAAAGTCGATTTGTAAACGCTTGATAGTAAGATGCTTATATTATTAGCTCCGAAATGATAGCAATCATCTTGCAAAACCTGACCTTTCACGGTGCGATAGCTGACCTTTCACGTGTTGATAGCTGACCTATTGGAACTCGTTTCCTGAAAAATTTTGACAAAAAACAGTTTCTGTCAATCATTGTGGGACGTCAGATGAACTCAAGGAAGCTTCATTATCGCCCTTCGTAAGCGCCTTGCTATCCTTGTCGCTATGTAGGATTAGACAACCTTTATGTTTTTTTGAAATTCAAACGACTAAACCGTGTTGAATCCTTTGTGGACTGCTTGTTTTTTATTATCTTTGCAAGAAATGAAAATATAATCAGGTAGAACCCTCGCGGATGCCTCTAAACAACAAATCGAAATTAACGCAATGGATGTAGAAAAAATTGCTGCCCACCTTGAGAACGAAGATGGATTGAGCCGAACTCTTGGTATGCAGTTCATGTCAACACCCGAACCAGATACATTGATGGGCAAAATGGCCGTCGATGACCGTAATAAACAGCCATTTGGCTTCCTTTCGGGAGGCGCAACCTTGGCTTTGGCTGAGAATGTGGCAGGAGTGGGCTCTATGGGGCTTTGCCCTGGCAAGATGGCACTGGGCATTAATGTCAGCGGAAGTCATGTGAAGGCAATGCCCTACGGTGGCACGGTGACTGCCTACGGACGCATCGTCCACAAAGGCAACAGGCTTCATGTGTGGCAGGTGGATGTAAAGAACGACGACGGCGAAATCATCTCCACCGTTCAAGTGACTAATTTCGTCATCGACTCACAACCCAAATAAGGAGATACGTAAGCCTACATGCCGTCATTTGCCATATATCGTTTGCCATTCGCAAGTCAATGCACGCTGATGGTGCAGAATACAAGCCCCATTGAGTTGTCGTCGCTCGCCGACCTCAATGGTCAGAGTGGCTTTGTCATAGCCCCATTCTCGTCGGACGACGAGAATCCAATCCTATTGATGCATCCCGACGAGATTACTACAGTGGATGTCCGTGATGCAGAGGCTGGCCGATGGAACTCTGATAGACAACTCAGTTCATCGAAAGCACGGGCTGAACGAGAATCCTATCGTGACGATTTCGCTCATTTTCATTCCCAGTTGACCAGTGGAAGATTCTCCAAGTTGGTGCTGTCGCGTTGCTCCGAGACGCCTTTGGATGACGGGTTGCAGGCAGAGGAGATATTTCAGCGCGCATGTCAGCTCTACCCACGGCAGTTCGTCGCTCTTTTCTCTACTCCAAAATCTGGCACATGGCTGATGGCTACTCCAGAAATACTGCTCGATGGCAGTGGCGGCAGGTGGCGGACGATGGCCCTTGCTGGCACGATGCCCTACAGAGAAGGACCTGTCAGTTGGTCGGAGAAGAATCAATCGGAGCAAAGGTATGTGGCCAACTACATTCGTGAGCGGTTGAAAGATTATGCACGAGAGATAAAAGAGGAAGGACCGCAAACAACAAGGGCGGCCGATTTGGTGCATTTGCGCAGCGACTTCACCTTTTTTCTGAACGACGATAATGCCATAGGTCATCTGCTCGACTCTCTTCATCCCACACCGGCCGTCTGTGGCATACCTAAAGACGAGGCGCACGACTATATTCTCGAAAACGAATCTTCGCCACGACATTATTATAGTGGGTTCGCTGGACCGCTAAACCTCCAAGGAGACACTCACCTTTATGTTTCGTTGCGCTGCATGGAGATACTGCTTGGATGCTGCAAGCTCTATGCCGGCGGAGGCATTCTAAGGGAGAGCACCGAGGAAAGTGAGTGGGAGGAGACCGAAGCCAAATTGTCAACCATGCGAAAGCTGTTGGTGTAGCGTCGGTATGTAGATAAACCATAGGGGGAGCAATCCTCCGTAAAATGATGAAACGATAATGTTCAGCAACAAGGAAAACGTGAATATTCTCACGGCTCTACTCGTTAAATCCGGCATTCGTAAAGCAGTGGTGTGCCCTGGCTCACGAAACTCACCCATTGTGCACAATCTTTGCGAGTGCAAGCAGATAGAATGCTACTCCGTTACCGACGAACGCTCGGCCGGTTTCTTTGCCCTCGGCGTGTGTTTGTCAGAATATGAGCCGGTGGTGGTTTGCGTAACGTCGGGCACGGCGTTGCTCAATGTCGCACCTGCGGTAGCCGAAGCCTATTACCAGCATTTGCCTTTGATCATCGTTTCTGCCGATCGACCACAGCAATGGATAGACCAGAGCGACGGACAGACCATCCATCAGGCGAATGTCCTTGAGCCACATGTGTGCAAGAGCGTTGATTTGCCCGAACCATCGGGCGAAGAGCAGCGGTGGTACTGCAACCGACTCGTCAATGAAGCTCTGCTGGCAACTGCTCAACGTGGCGGAGGACCAGTGCATATCAACGTGCCCATCACCGAGCCGTTGTTCGAATACAATGTCGAGACTCTGCCACCGCAGAGGCTTATCAGACGTTCGGCCACTGCTGGAGATATAGAGGGTGTTTACAACCTTGTCTCTGATTTCAAAAAAGCGCGCAAACCGATGATAGTCGTTGGGCACATGCAGGCCGATGAGATAGGCAACGTCATTGAATCCTTGGAGGAGCTGTGCAAATACACCATTGTGTTGCAGGAGAAGCTTGCCAATGACGACCTGTGTCCTCCGCAACATTTCGACGAACTTCTGTCAGTGTTGGCCGACGATGACCGATTGCGTCCCGATTTCCTTATATATATAGGTGGAACAATTGTCAGCAAGCGGCTAAAGCGTTTCTTGCGCGGTTGCAAAGGTATCCGCTCGGTGCTGGTTGATCAGCGGGGAGATGTCCGTGACACGTTCATGAACCTGACAGACATCATTGAGTGCACGTCGGAGCAGTTTTTCTCGGTGATGGCCGATGAGCTGAAGGACAGCCAACCGACAGCATTTGGAAATCGTTGGAAGGTCGAATTGGAGAAAACGGCTGCTGAAGCTGCTGCTTTTCAGCCAGATTACTCACAGATGTTGGCCGTGAAACGATTCCATGAGCTGTACGACGAGGAACAGATAGATGGCGAAATGGTCTATGGAAACAGTTCGGCCGTGCGTCTGGGCAACATCTATTCCAACCAATATATCTATGTAAATCGGGGCGTTAACGGAATAGAGGGGACGCTTTCGGTAGCTGTCGGCATGGCGGTTGCTCGTCGTGAGATAGAGGATATCTACTGCGTGATTGGCGACTTGAGCTTCTTTTACGATCAGAATGCTTTGTGGAATAGGAACCTTGACTCAAATCTTGGCATATTGCTGCTCAATAACGGTGGGGGAGGGCTCTTCCATCAACTTGCGGGACTTGAGGATTCGCCACATCGCGACAGCATGATAGGTGCGTCGCATGAGACCACTGCCGAGGGCATTTGTGAGGAAAACGACATTGTTTACTTTGCTGCCCATGACGAAAGCGAACTGGAAACGGGGCTGAAGGCTTTCTTCGACAGCGAGGAAGGTCCGGTATTGCTGGAGGTTTTCACCGATTCTGAGGAAGATGCACGAGTAATGAGAGAGTATTACGAACATTTTAAGAGAAGTAAAGGTAGTTGACAGTAGTTGGAAGGTCGGTAGGCGATTCATGTTTTACTTGTCATGGCTTTCAAATTCCCGTGCTGCAACCTTACTTTTCATTAACAATCATACAATGAACTATGGCTAAAAGAGAATGGAAAACAATCGAAGGATTCGATTTTAAGGAGATTTTATTTGAAGAATACAACCATATTGCGAAGATAACCATCAACCGTCCCCGTTACCGCAATGCCTTTACGCCACTTACAGTGTGGGAAATTTCACAGGCATTCGGCTACTGTCGCGAGGCCTTGGATGTCCGGGTGGTATTGCTTACGGGAGCTGGCGACAAGGCTTTCTGTTCAGGTGGCGACATGCATGTTAAGGGACGAGGCGGGTATGTCGGAGGCGACGGAGTGCCACGGCTGAATGTTCTGGATGTGCAAATGCAGATTCGGCGTCTCCCAAAGCCAGTTATCGCCATGGTAAACGGCTATGCAATAGGTGGCGGACATGTGCTTCATGTGATGTGTGACTTGTCTATTGCGTCGGAAAATGCCATTTTCGGGCAGACCGGACCTAAGGTCGGATCGTTCGATGCTGGCTTTGGAGCTTCCTATCTCGCACGAATCGTCGGACAAAAGAAGGCCCGTGAGATATGGTTCCTTTGTCGCCAGTACTCTGCCGGGGAAGCTGAGCGCATGGGGTTGGTGAACAAAGTCGTTCCTTTCGACCAGTTGGAGGATGAGTGTGTTGAGTGGGCGGAGACGATGATGGAGCGTTCGCCGCTCGCTCTCAGAATGATGAAGGCCGGATTCAATGCCGAACTTGATGGGCAAGCTGGCATTCAGGAACTTGCCGGCGATGCTACCATGCTCTATTACACCATGGATGAGGCGCAGGAAGGTGGCAAAGCGTTCTTGGAAAAGCGTAAACCAGACTTTGATAAATATCCAAAATTCCCATAAGAATTCGTGAATGCTATGACGGAATCGCAGTTTTGACCGTCTCATCAATGCTTTAAATCATATCAAAATGTTGAAGATAGTTATCTCGTCAAAGACGTTTCACTTCATCAATCCTGCTGGAACGTCGCGTGGGGTTTATACCACGAGACAGAGTTTCTTTGTCACCCTGACGTCAGACGACAGCCCTGGCGTGCAAGGGGTGGGGGAATGTGCGACGCTTCCTGACCTCTCGTGCGACGCTATGCCACCCACCGACTACGAAAGGACACTGCGGGCATCCTGTGACGTGCTTGAACGGACGGGGGAGATTGACTATGAGGCGATGAGACCTTACCCCTCAATGCTCTTCGGGTTGGAAACGGCATTGGCACAGTTAAGGGCCGGCGGGAAACAGGATATCCTTGACACTCCGTTTGGTCGCGGAGAGGAAGGTATAACCATCAATGGACTGGTGTGGATGGGCACTTTCGACGAGATGCTCGCTCGTCTTGACGAGAAGATTCAGAAAGGTTTCCACTGCGTAAAGTTGAAAATCGGGGCTATTGATTTTGACAAAGAGCTGGAGCTTGTCAGACATATTCGTGAATCGTTCACGAGGGAACAGATTGAGCTTCGGGTGGATGCTAATGGTGGTTTCTCGCCAGATGAGGCCATGAGCAGACTGGAGGCACTGTCGAGGCACGACATCCATTCCATTGAACAGCCTATCAGACAACACCAATGGGCAGCGATGGCCCGTCTCTGTGCAGCGACGCCGTTGCCAATAGCCTTGGACGAGGAGTTGATAGGTGTGAATAGCCGACATGAAAAGATAGAACTGTTGGACACGATCCGCCCCCAATACATCATCTTGAAGCCGAGTCTTCATGGTGGCATGTCTGGTACGGCTGAATGGATAGAACTTGCCCGCGAGCGAAACATTGGCTCATGGATTACGTCGGCTTTGGAAAGCAATGTCGGACTGAATGCCATTGCCCAGCTTGCGGCCCGAATTTATGGACCGAACATCAGCATGCCGCAGGGATTAGGTACGGGACAGTTGTTCAGCGACAATGTGCCCATGCCGCTAACCATCCGTGGCGACCAGTTGATGTTGGATTATTCTTCATCTTCAAGTTAGGTCTCTCCGACCGAATGCTCCATTAATCATCCTAAACAAATCATGGAATTAGACGAATTTCTTACCGAATGGCACAACGAGCATCCAACAGTCATGGTGCATACCAGCGGCTCAACGGGCACGCCAAAGCCGATATTGGTGGAAAAACGACGCATGTTGAATTCTGCTCGGATAACCTGCGACTTCCTGAAACTGAAGCCACACGACACGGCCTTGTTGTGTATGCCACTCGATTTCATTGCTGGAAAAATGATGGTCGTGCGCTCTTTGGAGCGTCATCTCCAACTTCTCAATGTGCGACCATCGGGCCATCCATTGTCCGACGCATCGCTATCCATGCTCGACAATCCACTAACGGGCATCACCTTTGCAGCCATGATTCCTCTACAGGTCTATAATTCCTTGCAAATTCCAGAAGAAACCGAGCGCCTGAGACGGATAAAACATTTGATAATAGGTGGGGGAGCGATAGACGACTCGCTCTCAAAGGCATTGCAATCATTTCCCAATGCCGTTTGGAGTACATACGGAATGACCGAAACCCTCTCGCATATCGCCCTCCGAAGGCTCAACGGTGGTGCTGCGAGTGACTGGTATGAGCCATTCGATAGTGTGAATGTGTCGCTCAATGATGACGGATGCCTGATCATCGACGCACCTTTGGTTTGCGATGGGCCCCTGCTGACGAACGACCGGGCAGAGTTGAGGAAAGTAAAAGGCATTGACGGTGGCGAAAAAATACAGTTCCGAATTATCGGGAGGAAAGATAACGTCATCAATTCGGGCGGAATTAAGATTCAGATTGAAGAGGTAGAGAAAGCCTTGCGCCAACATCTCAAAGTGCCTTATGTCATCACCAAGCGTCCGAATAAGAAGTTTGGCGAAGAAGTGGTTTTGCTAACGGAATCGGCCGATTTACAAACAGTTCGCGACATCTGCACTTCCGTTCTTCCGAAGTACTGGCAACCTCACCACTACCAAACCATTTCGACTATCCCCACCACCGGAACGGGAAAGATAGCCCGTGAAAAGGCAAGGTTATTGGTGGAGTGACCGTCGGCCTGATGTGCCATTCTGCATTGTCATTAGGTGATGTTGAATTGCAAGATACTTTCCAATTTCTCTTTCAAGACAACGGCATTGTTGTGTGTTCCGTCATGAGCTCCGAAAAGTAAGGTCACGACTTCGTGCCGCTCTATCGACGTAAGAAAATCATTGAACGAGCCATTTTCCTCCAATTCAAGCAAATAGCGTTGCTTGAAATCATCGTAGCGTTCGGAATCGTGTCCGAACCATTTCCTGAGTTCATGACTTGGGGCAACGTTCGCAGCCCATAAGTCGAGTTTAGCTTTCTCTTTGCTGATGCCACGAGGCCACAAACGGTCTGTCAGAACACGGAAACCGTCTGTGTCCTCTGGCTGTTCGTATATTCTTTTGAGTCGGATAATCATCTCAAAGTGCAACCGTCTTTCCCTCTAAAGCCAGTGCCCGTGGGAAGAGCACCTCGTTTTCGACGTGGATATGTTCGAGCAGGTAATCGCGGAACAGGCGCAAGTCGTCGATAGCTTTTCTGTATTCGGGTTCGGCATTCTCAGGAGCGGTATAGTTGTTGGTCAGCTCTGCGATTCTCTCGTGCCGTTCGGTCTCGTCAGTGTGGTCGGCCATCATGGCGTTGATGGGATGCTCAATCGTTCCGCAATGGAAGGCCTCCAGCTGTTCTCCCTTCTCTGCGGCGTCGAACAACGCCAGTATGTAAGGGTACAACACGTTCTCTTCTTTCTGACAGTGCAGGTCGAGGTCGGCCATACTGTTTCTGAAATGGGCAGCCACACTTTCGAGTTCGTGGTGGGTTGCCGCTAGACGGGTCAGCCGCTGCAACAGCTCGCCGCCGTATTTTCTTGTGTTCCGGTGGTGGAATTTCAAGATGTAATCAACCAATAGGTCAATGTCCCAAGTCTGAAATGGAATGTTTGTCTGTTTCATATTTCTTTGTTCTTTTCTCGTTTGATGCAAAATTACGCAGTCGGGCGCCGGCAATGGGTAACAATTGTTACTCGATGTGGTTAAAAGTAGTTAAACGTTGGGAGATGGAACGAAATTAATTAATTTTGTAATCATGGAAGATAGATTCATCAAAGTGCTCAGTGCCTGTCCGCTTTTCGTCGGAATGTCAATGCTTCAGATTGACATGGCATTGGAGAGCGCAAGCTACCGTGTGGTGGAACTACCGTCGCACGATGTCTATGCATTAGCCGGCATGCCTTGCCGGTATGCCGATATCATCGTCAAGGGTACGCTAATCAGCCGGATGGCTTCGATATCGGGAAAGCAGGTTGAGGTGACACGGCTGAAAGAGGGCACGCTCGTGGCGCCGGCTTTCATCTTTGCCACCGAAAAAGCGTTGCCTGTGAGTGTGGAGACAGACGGAAAGGTGGAGCTTCTGCGCATGAAGCCCGACGAACTGAAAGCGCTGATAGACACCGACGAACAGATTAGAATGAATTTCATCAGGATTCTGTCGAATATAGATGTGTTCCTGACCCATAAAATGAAGGTCTTGAGTCTGTTTACCGTACGTGAGAAAGTGGCATATCTGCTGTTGGAACTGTCGAAAGAGCAGCAAAGCCTTGAGATTCATCTCCAGCGGTCGCGCCAAGAGATAGCCGACTCGTTTGGTATTCAGAAGTTCTCCCTGCTTCGCGTGCTTTCCGACTTTGAGAAAGAAGGAGCATTGGAAATCAATGGCAAGGTGATTACCATCATCGACCGGCAGAAACTGATAGGATAAAGTCGCCAAACCTGTCGGAAATGGCGTGTTCCTGTCATGCGGTTTGCGACGGAGCGAATGGCATCCATGCTGGCTTTCAATTAAAATCGGTGAATGTCCGAAAGACCGTTATGGATAAGACGAACGGTCGCTGATAGCCTCATGCCCTGAGTCGTCCTGTCTATCATCGCCAGTTGCGTCAGGTTGGGATATAATTATATCAGCTGAAAAATATTTACAAATCAAGTTTCGCTACCTTTTCTGTAACGGTCTGATAATCATTGTGTCTTATACGGATTTAGCTTGTCACAATTCTGTCTATAAAAAAAGTAAGAAATTATGACAAAACGTAAAACCCCGCGCGAATTTTCGTATTCGTTCAAGCTACAAGTGTTAATCGATTATTATTCTAGCGGTTCTTCTCAAGCGTCCATATTGCGTAAGTGGAATGTGTCTAGTGGTTCAATGTTCCAATGGCTGAAACGTTGGCCCGTTGATTCAAAATCGTTATCTTTGCCCTCGGAAGTAATCGAGAGGTATCGTATGGCTCA
>OASD01000018.1_pt1 | contig 143275 bp, 148 predicted proteins | sample 1475531 | NCBI WGS metagenome assembly OASD01 (sample SAMEA3360668, study PRJEB22359) | human gut metagenome | biome: ENVO:urban biome; feature: ENVO:human-associated habitat; material: ENVO:feces | place: Bangladesh | collected 2011
ATGGATGAGTACCCAAGTTGGCCAAAGGGGACGGACTGTAAATCCGTTAGCTTTGCTTTCAGTGGTTCAAATCCACTCTCATCCACCATATGCGGAAGTAGCTCAGTGGCTAGAGCATCGCCTTGCCAAGGCGGGGGTCGCGAGTTCGAATCTCGTTTTCCGCTCCATCTTTTTTTGCGGGTGTAGCTCAGTGGTAGAGCCCCAGCCTTCCAAGCTGGTTGCGAGGGTTCGACTCCCTTCACCCGCTCCATATTTTTGCAGCTATAGCTCAGTAGGATAGAGCAACGGACTTCTAATCCGTGTGCCGGGGGTTCGAATCCTCCTAGCTGCGCCAATGCGGCACTAGCTCAGCTGGATAGAGTGTTTGGCTACGAACCAAAAGGTCGGGGGTTCGACTCCTCCGTGCCGCGCCAACATTTGTGAGCTGTCACCGCTAAGGTGACTTTTTTAATTTTGAGCTAGTGCATTTAAATTTATATTGAATAATTTTTAATTATGTGATATAATTGTTACAGTTGTTATGTTGGAGGTGATATTATGGCAAATATAAAATCAGCACAAAAGAAGATTCGTGTTATCAATAAAAAAACTTTGGTAAACAAGATGAGAAAAAATGAGATAAAGACTTATATCAAGAAGTTTGAAAAAGCAATTGCTGAAGAAAACTACGATCAAGCACAAGAACTTATTAAGGTTATTGATAAAAAGTTATCTAAAGCTGCTCATAAGCATCTTTTGCATAAAAATAATGCAGCTAGAAAGATGAGCAGATTACAAAAAATGCTCAATCAAACTGCTTAATTAAACGACCAAGACACACTTTAAAGTGTGTTTTTCTTTTTATAGAGGAGATTTTTATGGATACGACGGTTTGCTATATAAAGAGACAGAAAAGCTCTCCCGAAGAATTTCTTTTTATATATAGAAATAAAAAAGAAAATGATATAAATCATGGTAAGAATATAGGCATTGGTGGGCATATTGAGGGCGATGAGACGCCTTATCAGTGCAATCTTAGAGAAGTGTTCGAGGAGACAGAATTAAAATTAAATTCAAGCACATATTTAGGACTTGTTATTTTTTCAGATTTATCAATAAGCAATCAGAGATTTTTAATGCATGTTTATTTTTCTGATAGTTATGAAGGCTCTGAAAATCTTCCTGCTTGCACAGAAGGAGAACTAAATTGGTTAACGGTTGATGAATTTTTAAATAGACCTCATTTTGAAGGCGATGAATATTTTTTGAAATATGCTTTTCGTGGAGAATTTTTCGGTGTTGTCGAGTTAGTATACAATAGTAATATTTTAACAAAGATTATTCATAATGGAAGGCTTGCAAAGTTATAAACTTTGCTTTTTTTTTGTTTTTTTGTTATAATTTTCTTATGAATATAAAAGAAGGTGTGTTATGAAAGAATTAGATGCAAAATATAATCCTCATGATTTTGAGGACAAGATATATCAAAAATGGGTTGATAATAATTTGTTTTCTCCTGAAGTAAACTGCGACGGAAAACCATATACTATTATGATGCCACCGCCGAATGTTACAGGAAATCTTCACATTGGACACTCCATGTATACGTTGCAAGATGTTTATATTAGATTAAAAAGAATGCAAGGATATAAGGCTCTTTGGCTTCCTGGAACAGACCATGCAAGTATTGCAACGGAGTCACGTGTTGTAAATAAAATTCGTGCAAATGGAAAGTCTAAAGAGGAACTTGGAAGAGAAGGTTTTCTTAAGGAAGCTTGGGATTGGACTCATGAACACGGTGGAAATATTGTAAATCAACTTAAGAAGATGGGCTTTAGTTGTGATTGGGACAGAATTAAATTTACTTTGGATGAAAATCTTTCACAAGCGGTTTATACAGCTTTTAAACGTATGTATGATGACGGTCTTATTTATAAGGGGGACAGGATTATAAATTGGTGTCCTGATTGTAAGACTGCTATTTCAGATGCTGAAGTTGATCACGTTGATACAGATAGCAAGATTTGGGAAATCAGATATCCTTTTGCAGAAGGCGAAGGAAGCGTTGTTATTGCAACTACGAGACCTGAAACAATGCTAGGCGATTTGGCTGTTGCTGTAAATCCTGAAGACGAAAGATATAAGGATATTGTGGGGAAAAAAGTTGTTCTTCCACTTACAGATAGAGAAATTCCTGTTATTGAAGACAGTTATGTTGATATGGAATTTGGTACAGGTGTTGTTAAGATAACTCCGTCTCATGACCCTAACGATTTTGGGGTGGGAGAACGTCATAATCTTGGACAATTTGTTGTTCTTGACGAAGAGGCTAAGATGAATGAGAATGCCGGTAAATACTGCGGAATGGACAGATATGAAGCCAGAAAAGCAATTTTATCCGATTTAAAGGATTTAGGTCTTCTTGTCAGTGAAAAGAAACACGAAAATGCTGTTGGTCATTGTAGCAGATGTAAGACTGTTATTGAACCTCTTCTTAGCAAGCAATGGTTTGTTCGCATGAAAGAACTTGCAGAGGAAACATTGGATGCATTTGATAGAGGGGAACCGAAATTTTATCCTGAAAGATATGGTAAAATCTATAAAAATTGGCTTTCAAATTTGAACGACTGGTGTATTTCACGTCAATTGTGGTGGGGACATCAAATTCCTGCATATTATTGCGAAGACTGCGGACATATTCATGTCAGTGATAAGTATGTTACAGTATGTGAAAAGTGCGGAAGCACCCATTTGCATCGCGATCCGGATACTCTTGACACTTGGTTCTCATCAGCTTTATGGCCATTTGCAACTTTAGGTTGGCCTGATGAAAATAGCGATGACTTCAAAGAATTTTTCCCGACGGATTTACTTGTTACAGGGTTTGATATTATTTTGTTCTGGGTTATAAGAATGTGTTTCACTTCTGAATATTTCCTAGATACAATTCCGTTTAAAGATGTATTGATTACCGGTCTTGTACGTGATAATCAAGGACGAAAGATGAGTAAGTCACTCGATAACGGCATTGATCCTTTGGAGATTATAGAAAAGTATGGAGCTGATGCACTCAGATTCAATATGGTTACCGGGAACAGCCCTGGAAATGACATGAGATTCGATGAAAAGAGAGTTGAAGCATCCAGAAATTTCGCAAATAAAGTATGGAATGCATCGAGATATGTTCTTATGAATTTGAATGACGAAGATGACTCAAATTTCTCTTTAGAGGAGTTGGAAGACAAGGATATTTGGATTCTTCAAAAGCTAAATTCGGCTATTGAAGATGTAAATAAGAATATGGACAAGTATGAAGTCGGTTTGGCATGTGACAGAATTAACAGTTTCATATGGGAAGATTTCTGCGATTATTATATTGAGTTTTCAAAGCCTGCTCTTTATGGGGACGATGAAAAATTAAAAACCAACACAAAGAAAGTTTTGCTCTATGTTCTTATAAATTCTCTTAAGATTCTACACCCAATTATGCCTTTTATTACCGAAGAAATTTATTCTTCTATTCCAAATAAAGAGGATGAATATTTAATTACAGCTAAATGGCCGGAAGTCATAGACTTGGGCTCGAATTTAGATGCAGTTGATACAGTTGAGAGTATCAAGGACTTAATCAAGGTTATAAGAAATGCAAAGAGCACAAGAAATATTGAACCGTCAAGAAAGAGCGAATTGATTTTGGTTGGCTCAGATTCCCTTGCAAAAGATATAAAGAACAATGAGGCCATAATCGGCTCTCTTATAAAGATTTCTGAGATAAAGATTGAAGACAGTGAATTGGACGCTTCAAAATATTTGAAAGTTTCCATTCCTGAACTTGACGCTTATTTGCCTTTGAGTGAGCTTATAGACTATGAGAAAGAAGCAAATTCTCTTAAGGCGAAAATCAAGAATTACACTGAGGAAATTGAAAGACTTGAAAAGAAGCTTTCAAATGAAGGGTTTGTTAAAAATGCTCCGGAAGCTGTTGTAAATAATGAAAAGGAAAAACTTTCAAATTACAAGAGTTTACTTGATTCAGCAACTACGAGTTTAAATGATATTGAGAGTGCAAAATGAGAAAAAGCGTTTTATTTGACGAAAATACAATAGTAAATAGAGTAAAAGAAGTTGCAGATGAAATTAATGGCGAATATGGGGACAAGCCTATAGTCGCAATTCCGCTATTAAGAGGTGGCATAATGTTTGCCACCGACTTAATACGAAATCTCAAGTGTCCTGTTGAAGTTGATTTTTTAACTACAAGCAGCTACGGTTTTAGTGACACCTCATCGGGTAACGTTAATATTCTTACGGATTTAAGAACCGATATTGAAGGAAAAGATGTTTTGATAATTGATGACATCATTGACACGGGCAAGACTTTATATAAGGTTAGAGATTTTTTAAAAACAAAGAATCCGAATTCAATAAAAATTTGCACAATGCTCGATAAACCTTCAAGAAGGGATGCGGATATAAGTGTTGATTTCTGCGGATTTGAAGTAGATGATTTATTTATAGTCGGTTATGGGCTTGATTATAAAAATTTCTACAGAAACATACCATATATTTTCGTTTTTGAAGAGGATGATAATGATGAGTGATGAAAATAAATTAAATGACGAAAAGAATGTTGAAGAAAAAAGCGAGTATAATATTGAGACGTCCGAAGAGATGACGTTTGAAAATAATGGGTATGACAAAGCAAAAAGCTTTATAAAGTATGGGGTGCCGAATGTTACAGAGGGAAGTATAATCTATATATGTTTAACATTTTTATTTCTAACACTTGGGTATGTGACACAAAGCATTAATATTTATTTCGGTATTATTTTTACCGAAGTGGTAATCCTTGGGGTTGTATCATATTTTATAGCAAAATATAAAAAATATGATATGAATTTAACGTTTGCGCTAAATAAACCTAAAAGAGGAACTGTTTTAAGGAGCATCGGCACGATGATTCTTCTATATCCTATAGTCGTGTTTTTTAACGGATTATTTTTAGCTTTTATTACGAAATATATTCCTGTGCCGGAAAATATAAATGCGATTCCTGTACCAACAAGCTTTTTCTCATTTATTATTTCGATAATTCTATTCGCATGTTTGCCGGGAATTTTTGAAGAGCTGATTTTTAGGGGAATCTTATTTAGAGCATTTGATAAATTAAAGCCTTGGAAAAGAATAGTTATAACGGCACTACTTTTTGGACTATTTCACTATAATCCGTTCAACTTTATTGGACCATTTATTTTAGGAATTGTTTTAGGATTTATAAGATATAGATCAAATTCAATTGTGCCGTCAATGTTTGCGCATGCTACAAACAATTCTATTGCTATGTGTTTATCATATATTCTTAGTGATAAAGCAGCTGAACTTGAAACGGCAAATGAATTGGATTTAGCAGCGAACCTATCAACATTCACAGTTATTATGATAGTACTACTTTATATAGTTATGATTTATGCTGTATACAAGCTTTTAACAAATTACCCGAATTACAAAGAAAATGTAAGTGTATTTTCGGTTATGACAGTGAAAGAATATATATTTATTGCTGTTATTATATTAATTTCTTTAATAATAATGTCATATATGGTTTATGTGCTTATTCATTCTCCGCTTTTAAAAAGTTAAATTATAATCTGTTATCAATTTATTGATAGATTGCACCTATTAATTAAAAATATAAAATTATTTAATATTTATTCAATAAAACACTTGACAGAACGGTGTTTTTCTGATAATATATTTAATTAGTGGGATGTGCTCCGATAGCTCAGTCGGTAGAGCAGTAGACTGAAAATCTACGTGTCGCTGGTTCGATTCCGGCTCGGAGCACCACTATATGGCGGCATAGCCAAGCGGTAAGGCATGGGTCTGCAAAACCTTGATTCGCCAGTTCAAATCTGGCTGCCGCCTCCACTATCTGACAATTCAGATTTTAAATTAATACGAGTATTGAGACGATTTCAAATATATACAGAGAGATTTTGGTTGATGAGAAAAATCATTTTGAAAGTACCGGCGTCTTTTACAGGCAGGAGAAATCCTGTACCGTCACCATTACGTTAATGGTTTGAGAAGTAATTAGGGTGGAACCACGAACAAAGACCAATCGTCCCTTTGGGGGTTGGTCTATTTTTGTATATAAATATAAGAAAGGAAAATAGTATGAGAAAATTAATTTTACCTGACAAAAGTGAAAGAGAATTTGATGAAAAACTTACAGTTTATGAAATCATCGGAGAAATATCAACAGGACTTCAAAGAGAAGCAGTTGGAGCACTGCTTAATGGAAAAACACTTGGAATGCAAGATGTTCCAAGTGAAGATGGAGACTTCAAAGTTTTAAAGTTTGAAGACAAAGAAGGAAAGCAAATTTTCTGGCACACATCTGCACACTTGATGGCACTTGCAATCGAAAGATTATTCCCGGGTGTAAAATTTGCAATCGGTCCATCAATAGATCAAGGTTTCTACTACGACTTTGATACACCACATAGATTTACACCGGAAGATCTTTTGAATATTGAAGAAGAAATGAAAAAGATTGTAAAAGAAGGTCATGAAATGGAACGTTACGAAATGGATCGTGACGAAGCTATTAAACACTTCAAGGAAATGGATGAAAAATATAAAGTTGATTTGATTGAACATTTCCCGGAAGGAGAAGTTATTTCTTTCTATAAACTCGGTGAATTTGTCGATTTATGTAGAGGACCGCATCTTAAAGATGTTTCAAAGATTAAGGCTGTTAAACTTCTTTCCATCGCCGGAGCTTATTGGCGCGGAGATGAAAATAATGAAATGCTTCAAAGAATTTATGGCATTACATTCCCGAAGAAGAGCGAACTTGATAGCTATTTAAATATGATTGAAGAAGCAAAATTGAGAGACCACAGAAAGATTGGAAAGGAATTGGATTTATTCTCATTCCATGAAGAAGGACCGGGATTCCCATTCTTCCATCCAAATGGAATGATTGTTAGAAATGAGCTTCTAAATTGGTGGAGAGGCGTGCTTCATGAAAGGGGATATGGAGAAATTTTAACTCCGATGATTTTGAATGAAGAATTGTGGCACAAATCCGGACACTGGGATCACTACAAAGAAAATATGTACTTCACAAAAATTGATGATGCCGATTATGCAATTAAGCCAATGAACTGCCCGGGCTCAACAATCGTTTACAGAACAAATTTACACTCATACAAGGAATTCCCGCTTAGACTCTCAGAATTCGGTCTTGTTCACAGACATGAGCTTTCGGGTGCTTTACACGGACTATTTAGAGTTAGAAGTTTCACACAAGACGATGCTCACATTTTCTGTTTACCTGAACAAATTGAAGATGAAGTATTTAAAATGATTGACCTTGCTGATTATCTTTACAGCACGTTCGGATTTAAATATACACTTGAACTTTCTACAAGACCTGACGATTATATGGGAGATCTTGAAACTTGGGAAATGGCAGAAGGCGCATTAAAAGCAGCACTCGAAAAGAAAAATATGCCATACAAGATAAATCCTGGAGACGGGGCATTCTATGGACCGAAGATTGACTTCCACTTACAAGACGCAATTGGAAGAGATTGGCAATGCGGAACAATTCAACTTGACATGCAAATGCCTGTTAACTTCGATCTCACATATATCGATGCCAACAACGAAAGAAAGAGACCTGTTATGCTTCACAGAGCAATGTTTGGAAGTATTGAAAGATTCCTCGGAATTCTTATAGAACACTTTGCAGGAAAATTCCCTCTATGGATGGCTCCTGTTCAAATAGAAGTAATTCCTGTTTCTGAAAAAACAAACGAATATGCGGAAAAAGTATATGAAGAATTAAAAAACAGGGGATTCAGAGTTGAAATCGACACAAGAAATTCTCAAATGGGAGCAAAAATCAGAGATGCTCAAATGAGAAAAATAAATTATATGTTGATTTTGGGTGAAAAAGAAAGAGATAACGGCTCTATTTCAGTTAGAACAAGAAACAACGAAAACATAAATGACATCAAGTTGGATAAATTTATGGATGATTTAAGTGAAGAAATAAAAGAAAAGAGGATGGAAATATAATGAAAGAAGTTTTGAAATGGATTGATGATCATAAAGAAGAAATGATCTCAGACTTGGAAAAGTTGATTAATATAAATTCAGTAGAAGGGGTAGCTTTGACTGACGCACCTTTTGGTCAAGGACCGAAAGATGCACTTCTTAAATTTTTAGAGTTTGGAGACAGAGACGGTTTTTCTACTGAAAATTTGCAAAATTATGCAGGGGATATTGAATTTGGAAAAGGCGAAGAATCAATCGGTATCATAGCTCACGTTGACGTTGTTCCTGCCGGCTCAGGTTGGGACAGCGACCCGTTCAAAATGGAAAATGACGGAGTTTATTTAACAGGACGTGGAACCCAAGACGATAAAGGTCCTGGAATTGCTGCATACTATGCAATGCGTGCAATAAAGGAAACAGGCGTTCCAATAAAAAGAATTATTCGTTTAATTCTCGGAACAAATGAAGAAACACATTGGGGCGGCATAAATTATTATGTAGAACATAAAAAAATGCCGACAATGGGCTTTACTCCAGATGCAGAATTTCCGGTAATTTTCGGAGAAAAAGGAATTGTCACAGGAACATTGTCACTTTCATTTGACCTCAAAGATTCTGCTGTTAAAACATTTAAAGCAGGTAACGCACCAAATATGGTTCCTGATTATGCAGAAATTGTTTTAGATAAATCAAAAGTCAATTCCGATGCATTGTCAAATTTAGTAGATGGTCTTGAGTTAAAAGAAAACGGCTCAGATGTTGTCATTTCAGCAAATGGTAAAAGCGCCCATGGCTCAACACCTGAAGCCGGCAAAAATGCGATATCGATACTTTTAAAAGGGATTGAAGGCGTTTTTATGGCAGGGGATGAGTTTATAAAGTTCGTAGAATTTTATAATGCAAAACTTGGTTTCACTTTCCATGGTGAGGGTCTTGGAGTAGACTTTGAAGATGAAAAATCAGGGAAATTAAATTTCAACATCGGAATGATTGAAAAATTTGAAGACAAGATAAATATTGTTTTAAATATGAGATTCCCTCTAACAGGCGTTACTAAGGAAGACATCAAAGCTCAAATTGAAAAGAGCACTGCTGACTTTAACGGAACTTTTGAGCAAACCGGAGGAGAAGACCCTCTTTATATTGATCCTGAAAGCAAACTCATAAAAATCTTAATGAGTGCATATCAAAATCAATCGGGAGACATGGAATCAAAGCCTATGGTTATCGGTGGTGGAACCTATGCAAAAGCAATGGACAATTGTGTTGCCTTCGGCTCTATGTTTAAAGATGATGAAGACAGAATGCATCAAAAGAATGAAAGAATCAAGATTGATAGACTTATGGATGCCGCAAAAATTTATGCAGAAGCATTATATACTCTTGCAACAGAAGAAAAAGTTTTATAATAAAAAATATTTGTAAAACACTTGACAAATCATAATTTGGATGTTATAATCTAAATGTTGAATATAGAAAGCAGAAGGTGCTCTTCTCACCCAATCACGTTTTTTCAGTGCATTGGCGTTAATATTTCATTTTTTGATTTGTTATTTGAGAGCCCTTTTGGGCTCTTTTATTATGTTTTATATTATTATAAGGAGGTTTTAAGATTAAAGAATTAGAAATTAATGGTGAAATTAGAGACCAAAAAGTTAGATTAATCGACGCAGAAGGAAATCAATTGGGAATTGTCGATATTGATAAAGCACTTGATGTTGCGGAGAATTCGAGCTTGGATCTTGTTAAAGTAGCTCCACAGGCGAAACCGCCTGTGTGTAAAATAATGGATTATGGTAAATACCGTTATGAGCTTCAAAAGAAAGATAAGGAAGCAAAAAAGAATCAAAAGACAATTAGAGTAAAAGAAATCAAGATGTCCCCAACTATTGAAGAGCACGATTTAAAAGTTAAGGCAAATCAAGCTGTCAAATTTTTAGATGGTGGAGACAAGGTTAAGGTCTCGGTAAAATTCAGGGGTCGTCAAATGGGACATACTGATCAAGGCAGGGAAGTGCTTGACTGGTTTTTCGATGAAATCAGTGATTATGCACAAATAGATAAACCCGCTAAATTAGAAGGTAGAAACATGGTAATGTATGTTCTGCCAAAATCAGAGTAAGGAGGATACTATGCCTAAAATTAAAACACATAGAGCTAGCGCTAAAAGATTTAAAAGAACAGCTAGTGGTCAATTAAAGAGACACAAAGCATACAAGAGTCATATTACAGGTAAGAAATCACAAAAGAGAATCAGACGCCTAAGAAAATCAACTTTGGTTAGTGCATCTGACATGAAGAGAATCGGTCAAATGATTCCATAGAGGGGGATAAAAAATGGCTAGAGTTAAAAGAAGCGTCAACGGACGTAAAAAAACAAAGAAAATTTTAAAACAAGCTAAAGGTTACTATGGTTCAAAATCAACACTCTACAGAACAGCTATGGAAGCTGTTATGAAGAGTCAAAACTATGCATACATCGGTCGTAAACAAAGAAAGAGAGATTTTAGACAACTTTGGATTACTCGTATAAATGCAGCAGTTCGCCCATATGGACTTAGCTATTCAAGATTTATTAATGCTCTTAAAAAGAACAATATCGAAATCAACAGAAAAGTTCTTTCCGATATGGCAATAAACGATCCAAACGGTTTCAAACAATTGGTTGAATCGGTTAAATAAACGCTCAAGCACTCATTAGAGTGCTTTTTTCTTGCATAAGATTAAAATTTATAGTATAATATAACAAGATAAAGGAGCGATTTTATGGATAATAATTTTGATTTAAAGGATTTATTTAAAATGATTTCGGATTCCACAATTTTAAATTTTTCTAAATATATAGAAGAAGATAAATTGTCCACGGTGCGCGAATTTTTCAATTTTGATATCGATTCATATTTGGAATTGATGTCTATGCTATTGTATGATGTGAAAAATGGATATTATAAAAATATTGACAATAAAACCATTTGGTCTATATCGTTATTATTTATTTATATTATTTGTCCTGAAGATTTATTGGAACCGCTTATCGGTAAAAAGAATTTTATAAAATCGTTCTTGTTATTTTCATTCTCATTTATAAATATAAAAAAAGAATTAGATATTTATAAGGCTTTTTTGGAAGAACACAAGGTTGAAAAAGAAAATGAGTTTGGAAAAATTACCTTCTATGACCATAGAGGGGAAAATTAATTTATGGAGGAAATATGAAGATTAGATTTTCAGTAGCTATACTTGTGATTCTACTTCTTTTTTCTAATATTATAAACGCTTCAGTAGATTATAAACCCATAAATGTAAAAGGAGAGATTGATTTAAATGATCCTTCTTTTATTGTTGTTGAATGGGATAATCCGGAGAATGTTTTAAATGATGAAAAGAGCGGTATTATTTCAAATGTAAAACTGAATATAGATTATAAAATTGACGAGAACAGTTTTGTTTCAGAAACAGGCGGACAAGTATTCAGTTTTGATATTAATCAAAAAAAAGTTAGAATAAACCCATTTATTCAAAATGAAATACTGAACGCTTTCAACAGTAGAGTTACGTTTAAATTGTATTATAGTTATGTAAAAGATGGCAAGGATACAAAGAGTGTATCGTTTGATACTATTGAGCTTGGCCACAATTCGTTTATTAAAGGTGGAAGGTCTTGGAGTAAAAAGGATGTAAATATTGCATCGGATCTTGGACTTATAGTCGACAGTATGAGAGAAGATATCAGTAAAGAGATTTCGAGATATGAATTTATAAAGATGCTAATGAGACTTGATGAACATATTGGAAAACATGAGTTCAGCTCTGCTCTTAAATTCAGCGATACAGACGATGTTGATGTTAATAATGCACTAAATTTAGGAATCGTAAAAGGCGGTTGGAATAACCGTTTTAATGGACAAAGTTTTTTAACAAAAGAAGCAATGTCGACAATAATATATAGGTATCTTACAATCAACAATAAGCTTGATGAAATCAAAACTACAGATTATAATCTTGTTGATTTATCGGAAGTTTCGTCTTGGGCGCAGGAAGCTGTAACAACTCTTGCGTCGAAAGGTGTAATTAAAGGTGATGACAAAGGACTTATTCTTCCGAAATTTAATGTAACGAGAGAACAAGCGATAGTCATGGTTATGAGACTATTAAATATCAATTAAAAAGATATGAATATGGATACATATTCATATCTTTTTTAGTTTGGAGCATTTGGATGCTGATATTTAATTAATTTCTTTTGCTTCCTAAGTCGAATTACTCTTGCGACTGATGTTGAAACTAAAATTGAAACACCGATTGCAATTGCTATAAATGCTGCTTCAAGTAACAAGCTTATACCGGGGAAAATGTCACCTTCAATAAGTTTTAACATACCTTGATAAACTTTCAAACCCGGAACAAGTGGGATTATTCCGATGATTATGTAGTTTATTGCCGGGCATTTTTTTATTTTTGCAAAAATCTCGGTCATAAATCCAATTACAAGTCCGCTCATCAAAGTGCTGAAAACAGAATTTATTCCTATGCTCATTAAAAATTGAAAAAGAGTCCAGCTTGTTGATGAACATACAGCCGCTAATATAAGATGCCTCTTTTTAACTTGGAAAATAAAGCTGAATCCAAGGCCTGCAACAAAGCTGAGCGCAATAATTAAAAACCAATTATCCATTATAAACCTCCAAGTGCGTTAAAAATCGTCATACATACACCGACGCCAAAAGCGATTGCAATTCCAATCATTATCGCTTCTATACAGCGTGCGGTTCCTGAGATTAAATCGCCGGTAATAAAGTCCCTCACGCCACCTGTAAAAGCAACTCCCGGGACAAGCGGTAAAACTGATCCTACAATTGTACTTTCAAGACTGCTTCCGAGTCCGATTTTGCTAAAGAAAATTGCAACAACCGAAACAATAAGGCTTCCGATAAAATTTCCTAAAAAAACTGTATTACTTGCTGCATTTATTATTTCGTTTAGGTGCAAAGCTAGAATGCTTGTAATTAATGTAGCTATGAAGTCCGTATAGTTTCCGCCGATAAGAATTGCGAAAGCTGCACAGCTGATGCCGCATCCGAGACACATTAGCCAATAAGGGTAGGGGCTTTCATTTTCTATTATTTTCAGTTTTTCCATTGCCTCATCGGTTGAGATTTTGCCTTGCACATAAGATCGTGAAACCTCATTTACATTTTCAATTCTTGCTAAATTAGAACCTCTTTTTGGAATATTTTTAATGTAACAGTTGCCGTCTTTTAAGTTGTCTCCAAGAATAATAACAGTAGGGGAGACGAAAGTAGATATATTTAAAAAACCTTTCGAGGCGAGCATTCTTTTTATAGTATCTTCAGCTCGATAGGTCTCCGAACCGCTTTTAACCATTATTTCACCTGCGTATAGTGCGGTTCTAAAAATCTTGACTTCTTCATTAACATCCATAGTCTAACCTCCTCAAATATTATTATAAATGGATTAATCTTTTTTTTCAAGATTATACTTTTAATTTATTCGCTTTTGAGTTATTATAGTATTAAAGAAGTTTTAAGGAGAGTAGAATTGGGTCTTTTATTATCGAGTGCAATTGCAATTTTAATTACTAGATATTTGTATTTAGCATTCTTAATTCCTTTTTTATTGATATATATTTTGCGAAATTATAAATCAAATAAGACTAAATATTTAATTATGACTTTTCTATTTGTCTTCTTTTTTATTTATTCAGGTGTTAGATATGATTTTCTAATTAGCTCTAATACAGGTTCGGGGCTTGTTTATAACAAAACAACAACTGAATTTGGCGCAAGATATTATATTAGAAATTCATTATTAAACAAGACTTTGTTATACAGTGAAGATGATTCAATTGAAGAAGGTGATATAGTAAAATATAAAGGAGAGGTTTCAGATTTTTCCGAAAACACAATGCCGCTTCTTTTTAATGAAAAAATTTATTATAATTCAATTGGTATAAATAATAAAATTAAAAAATGTGAATTAAATTATGTAAGAGATTCATTTTTTAAACCGCTTTTTAATTTAAAAAAACGATTTAGGAATGAATATGGAAATTCTTTAAATGAGAATGCATATTATTTGTCGAGCGGCGCTATTCTAAGAAAAACTGAGGATAATATAATTTATGATAAGATGGAATTTGCAGGGCTTTCTCATATTTTGAGTACGTCAGGATTACACGTCGCAATAATTTATGGATTTTTATTTTTTATTATCGGGTTAATTATACCAAGTCTTAAACCTAGAGTATTTATTTCACTGCTAATTATATGGATATACGGTTTTATGCTTGTGCTTCCGCCATCATTATTACGGGCGCTTATAATGATTACTATTCTTGAAATCTCAAGGATATATTTTCCGAACATTTCAAACAAGAAAGCACTTTTAATTGCGTTTGAAGTGAGCTTATTTATAAATCCGTACTATATATTTAATGTAAGCTTTATATTGAGTTATCTTTGTATGTTCGGCATTATTTTTATAAGACCTCATATTAGAAACAGTTTTAAAAATCGTGGAAATTATATTGCCGAATATTTTGCTTTAAATATTTCAATAATATTAGCGACTTTTCCGGTTGTAATATATTTTTTTAACAGATACAATATATTTTCAATTATATGGAATTTTATTTTTATACCGATTTTCTCAATCTATATTAATATTTCATTTCTATTTTTGTTGATTTCTAAAATTTCTATTTTAAATAATATAGTATCTGTAATTTTAAATATTATGGCAAATGGAATAGATTACATGCTTACTATTACGTCATTTAATTTTTCGAGAATTGTTCTTCCAAGTCCGAATATATTAGCGATTTTAATTTATTATTTTGCAATCTATATATATCTAAATAGAATATTTTTGGCGAATCGTCTCTATCGAGAAATAAGAAGACTTATGCCGATTCTTGTTGGGTTTACAATTATGTTTGTTGTATTTAATCGCGACTATGATTTTGTTCAGTTTTTAGACGTTGGACAAGGAGACGCTGCACTAATTCATGTAGACCACAAAAATTATTTGATTGATTCCGGCGGAGATTTATCAAGGCCCGGATTTGTCGGGGAAAATATACTTGAACCATATCTAATAAAAAATGGATTTAGAAATATAGAAGCGGGTTTTATTACGCATTTTGACTATGACCACTACGGTGGATTTACTGAAGTTTCGGATGACATAAATATAAAATTCTTAGTTTCAGACCATATGCCTACAGAGATTGAAGAAGATATTAATTTGGATGAATTTATAAAAAAAGTTATACAAATGAATAGAAAAAATATCGAAATAGGGGGAAAATATAAACTTGTTGATATGGTTTATGAAAAATCAAGTGATTTTGAGAACAATGCGTCACTTGTTTTAAAACTTGTGAAGGATGATATAAATATAGCTTTATTTTCCGGTGATATTGAAAGTGAAGCGGAGGAAAAACTTCTTGAGTCTGATTTACACTCTTTTATATTAAAAGTTCCTCATCACGGCAGCAAGACTTCTTCATCTGAAGAATTTTTAAAACGTGTGAGCCCAAAATATGCTATAATAAGTGTAGGAAGAAATAATAGATACGGTCATCCAAATGATGTTGTTCTAAAAATAATTGAAAATATTTGCGAAGTATATAGAACGGACAAAGACGGCCTGGTGACATTTGATTTGGAGAATTATAAAATTTATTCATATTTAAATAACAAAAATTATTTTAATTATGTATATATTTTAATTGTTCTTATCGCCTCGTTTTATATTGTAGAGAAAGTGGGGAAGAGGGATGAATTATACAAGTTTTTTGAAAAAAATTAAATCTGATGAAGCATCCGGAATTTATTGTTTTCAAGGAGAAGAGGACTACCTTGCAAAAAATACAATAAATTTTTTAAAAAAGGAACTTATAGATGAATCGGTTTTAGAATTTAACTCTTTTGAAAAAGATGCCGCAGATATGATTTATAATAATTTATATGAAGAAATTGTGAGACTTCCATTTATGGCAAAGAAAAGAGTTATAATCCTATATAATTGGACAGATTTGTCAAAAGATTTGGCTAAAAACTATGAGGAAATTGAAAAATTAAAGGACTCTTATATTTTGGTGTTAATGTCCAGCCCTGAAAGTCCAAGAAAGAATTTGTCTATTGTTAAGACTTTGATGAAGTATGACAGACTTGTTGACTTCGATATGGTAAATCCTGCAGCTCTTAAAAATTGGATTTTAAAAAAGCTTCAAGAAGAAAATAAGAAAATTTCTGAAGCTGCTCTTAGGAAATTTATAGAATATTTAAACTATTCTAAAGACTCTGAATTTAATTCGCTATATAAAATAGAAAATGAAATAAAAAAACTCGCATCTATTAGCTCAGAATCCATTGATGAAAGCATAGTGGATTCGATGGTCAATAAGAGTATAAGTTCAAATATATTTAATCTAACTGATGCGATTTCTCAAAAAAACCGCAAAAAAGCAATTCAAGAATTAAATAAACTTTTGAATAACGGGGAAGAGCCTGTAAAAATTTTATATATGCTATCGAGACATATGATAAATGTTTTAAAAATTATAAATTATAAAAATCAAGGCTACAAGGATTATGACATAATGAGACTTGTCGGGATTTCTAAATTTGAATTTAATAAAATATTTTCTACATTAAAAAATTTCAGTGAAGATAAAGCGAGATATAATTTGGAGAAATGTATGGAAGCGGACTATATTTTAAAGACTAAAAAAAACGAGCCAAATGTATTACTATTTGAGCTCGTCGTCAGTCTTACCTGATTTTAATTCGGCAATTGATTTGCCGGATTTTTTTATATCTATTATATTTATTATTTGAATTGCAAACGATAGCAGCAGAAGTCCTATTGCAGCGCTAAAAAAGTTTAAGGATGGACTTTTGTGCGCAACAGCAAGCGTGATTCCGTAAATGATAAATCTTTTAATATAATTTGCGGTTGCCAAAGCTTTTGCAGTCCTTTTCGGTTTATTTATAATGTTATCCAGCTCTATTGCAGATAACTTAAAAAGCAAAATCCTGATTGTGTTTGAAAACAAAATTCCTAATATTAAACTCTTCCAATCTTTAAAAAATAAAAATGCAATAATGAAAGGTATTGCCAAAATATAGCTTGCTATTATATAGCGTTTTATAAAGTTATTCATCACTTTCATCCTCGCTCTTTTTCTTTTTTTCAATCATTCTTGAAAGGCGTTTGTAGGCAATATTTAAACCGCTGAAAATCCCGATAATTAAAAGAATAAGAGTAAAAACCGAATTTGTTTTAAATAGTTTGTCAAGAAGCATCCCTATAACAAGACCTGCTGCAATACCGCTTATAATATCGATACTGACTTGGGTGATTAAGACCATATATTTAAAATTTTTCATCATTCGCCTCCTTTAGGTCATCAATTGAAATCGTATTTCTAAACTCGCGTGGAGTTATGTTCTTTATTTTAATAAAGTTTCTATAAAAAGTCTTCACTGTGTTATATCCGACTTCAAAGGCAATATTTGTAATACTCTCGTCAGTCGAAAGAATTAATTTTGCCGCCTTATTAATTCTAACATAATTTAGAAATTCATTAAAGGTCTTTCCTATAAGAATTTTTAAGTTTTTGTTAATTTGAACGGGACTTGTGTTAAACATTTCCGAAATTTCATTTATAGTGATATTGGTACTGCTATTATTATAAATATAATTTACAATTCCGGAATAAATATTGTCGCTATAATTATTATTTCCTTTATAACATCTTCTAAATTCGTTTGGATTTACATTTATAATACTTTTAAAGTTTTTTATAAAATGACTTTTGTCAAAATATCCCAAAAAAGAAGCTATTTCTGAAACTGTCATATCTGTGTGAATAAGAAGCTCCACAGCTTTTTTTACGCGAATTTCATTTAATAGCTCGAAAAAGGTGAGATTTGTTTCAGAGTTTATATATCTTGAAATATTGCTGTTTGACATAAAAAATATTTTTGATAGTTCATCAAGAGTAATCTTCTTGTCGGAATTGTTGTATATATAGGACAATATATTTTTTTTGTCCTTTGTATTTACTTCTTCTTTAGATTCAAAATAGAGAGCATGAGAAGCTCCGATTTCAAGAATATATGAGAAAAATAGTGAATTTATAATATTTTTTGGAATATTTTCTTGGGTTCTTGTCAGCTCGAAAGCCTTTTTAAAAGTATTAATAAGAGACTCTTCATGATAACTTATAGCTTGATTTAAAACAGTTTTTGAAATTAATACTGTTCGAGACTCGTTGTCATATATATTAAAAAGGTTTTTATTAAATAAGTCAAAAGAATATTTTAAAACATAAATTTTAAGCGGTTTTGTAACTTCAATAATTTCGGTTATAGCCCAAGGAACTACGGAAATCAAACAATTTTTTTCAATATTAAAAATATTATTATCAATTTTAATTTTGCCATTTCCATCTATTACATAAATAAATCTGGAGCTTTGGTGAAGTATTGGTGAAGTTTTTGTGGAAATTTTCTCGTAATCTATATCCGCTATAATAGTTGGATCGATTGGGTTTTGTTCATTTGATTGAAGACTTGCTTTATTTTCTTTTATCATTTTGGTTTTAAATACACTCCTTACGTTTCAATATGTCCTATATTTAATTATACCATTTATTAGAATAAATATAAACAGGGCTTAGGCTTTAGTTAATAAATTAAAAGGAGATTTATTATGGGTGTTAACTTAAGAGGCAGATCATTTTTGAAGCTTTTGGATTATACTCCACAAGAAATTAGATATTTACTTGATTTAAGTAAAGATTTCAAACACATGAAGAGGGCTGGAATTCCTCACAAATTCCTAGAAGGAAAGAATATGGTTCTTTTATTTGAAAAAACTTCAACAAGAACACGTTGTTCATTCGAAGTTGCAGGATATGATTTAGGAATGGGAGTTACTTATCTTGATCCAGGTTCATCGCAAATGGGTAAAAAAGAATCAATCGAAGACACAGCAAGAGTTCTTGGAAGACTTTATGACTGTATCGAATATAGAGGATTCTCCCAAGAATTAGTAACAACATTGTCTGACTACAGTGGAGTTCCTGTTTATAATGGACTAACAGACCTTTTCCACCCAACACAAATGTTGGCTGACCTTTTAACAATTGAAGAAAACTTCGGAACATTAAAAGGATTAAACTTCACATACATGGGAGATGCTAGAAACAATGTTGCAAACTCATTAATGATTGCATGTGCAAAAATGGGTGTAAACTTTACCGCTTGTGCACCAAGCCACTTATTCCCAACAGAAGAATTAGTTGAAGAAGCAAAGAAAATTGCAAAAGAAAGCGGTTCAACAATCACATTAACAGAAAATGTTAAAGAAGGAACAAAGGGAGCACATGTTCTCTATACAGACATTTGGGTATCAATGGGTGAACCTGATGAAGTTTGGGAAGAAAGAATTAATCTTCTTAAGAAATATCAAGTTAATAAAGAAGCATTGGCAAATTGTGATGAAAATGCTATTTTCATGCACTGTCTACCAAGTTTCCACGACTTAAAGACAACAATCGGCAAAGACATCAATGAAAAATTCGGTCTTCCTGAAATGGAAGTTACAAATGAAGTATTTGAAGGACCGAGAAGTAAGGTATTTGACGAAGCTGAAAACAGAATGCACACAATCAAAGCTGTTATATATGCAACAATGAAATAAATTTTTATGCCTCGATTTTATCGGGGCTTTTTTGTTATAAAGAATTTTTATAAATTGGTTAGATATATTCAATAAATGCTTGTATTTACAAAGCGGTTATTGTATAATATAGGCATGACAATGACTTTTTGTCGAATATTAAGAAAGGGGGCTCTAAGTGGAAAAAGGTATATATTTTACTTTGGCAGGCAAAGAGTATTTTTTGCATGATTCTGTATTCCAAGGGATGGTAATTGCTTTAATTTTATCAATTTTTGCAATAGTTATGAATTCTAAAATAAAAAAAGCTGATTACAGAAAAAAATCCACAGGAATCATAAATCTGCTGGAAATATATGTTGAAGCTTTCCAAAGTTTGGTTGACCAAACAATGGGTAAAGGTCATAGAGAATTTGTTTCGTATATGTGCACATTGATGCTCTATCTTGTTTTCGCCAATTTATGGGGCTTATTAGGATTTTCAACACCTACAAGTGACTACAACGTGACAGTTTCACTAGCTATTATGACTTTTGTTCTTGTACAGGCGACTTCGATTGTATCAAATGGAATTGGCGGTTATTTAAAGGGATTCCTGGAACCATTTCCTTTATTTTTGCCAATGAACATCATTGGTGAACTCGCAAACCCTGTATCGCTTTCTTTCCGGCTATTCGGAAACATCTTAAGCGGTGTAATTATTATGGAATTAGTACACTCGGCACTTCAATCTATAAGCGTTTTCTTGGTGCCCGCAAGTGCAATTTTGCACATTTATTTTGACGTATTTTCGGGATTATTACAAGCATTTATATTTACAATGCTTACAATGGCATTTATCGGTCAAACATTCCCGGAAGAGTAAGACATTTGAAAGGAGATTTTTATGAACATTTCTAATGAAGCATTTGTATTGGGTTGCTCAGCAATCGGTATCGGAATTGCAATGACTGCAGGTATCGGACCTGCTATTGGACAAGGTTTCGCAGCAGGTAAAGCAACTGAAGCAGTTGGAAGACAACCTGAAGCTAAATCAGACATCATGCAAGTCATGCTTTTGGGGCAAGCAGTTTCAGAAACTACAGGTATTTACTCACTTGTTGTATCATTAATCATGCTATTCCTTAGACCACTATTGGCCGGTCTATAGAAAATAGAGGAGAAGTAAATGAACATTACAGTTAATGTTTTGCCTGATCTTCTCAACTTTACGGTTTCTGTTGCTACAACAATTGTTTTATATTTTATATTAAGACACTTTCTTTTTAAACCGATACAAGAACTTCTCCAAAAGAGAAAGGATTATATAGATGGAAATTTACGTGAAGCAGAAAACAATCTTGCTGAATCTAACAAAATCAAAGATGAATACCAAAAGAAATTGCTTTCATCTAAAGAAGAAGCTAGAGACATTTTAAAAGATGCACGTAAAAACTATGATAGTATTGTATCTGAAGCTAAACAAGATGCATTAAGCGAAAAAGAAAAAATTCTACAAACTGCTGAAAATGAAGCAAAATCAATGAAATCAAAAGCTTTGTCAAGCTTAAAAGATGAAATCATAGAGATTGCAATCGGTGCGGCAAAGGATTTATCCGGTGAAGAGGTTAATTCAAAGAAAGCTGCTGAATTCACAGAAAAAAGATTGAACTCTTTAAAGGATTCAAAATGGCAAGAATAGGATTAACATATGCAGAAAGTCTTTTTTTATTGTCTGAAGACAGAAAAGAGACTGAAAAAGTTTTTGAAAATTTCAAAGGTTTTATTGACGCAATGAAAGAGACTGAGGACATTAAGAAGTTCCTATACAGTCCAATCTTTTCAAAAGAAGATAAAAAAGATTTGCTCGATAAGCTTTTAAAAGACGAGTCAGTTACTTTCAAAAATTTCCTTAAAGTCGTTGTAGACAAGGGAAGAGAAAGATATTTAGATGAAACTTTTAGTGAATTTAAAAAACTTTATCTTGAAAAATCAAAGAAGGTTATTGCAAATGTGGAAACTGCATTTGAATTATCAGATGCTCAAGTTGAAAAAATTAAGCAATTTATCCTTAATAAAACCGGAAAAGAAGCAATTGTTGAACAAAAGATAAACAAGAATCTTATTATGGGGGTTAGAATTTTTGTTTTGGGACAAGAAATCGACTTATCACTAAAAGGTTCTTATGATAGATTAGAGCAAAATTTAAAAAATAGAATTGAGGTGAGTGGATAGTGAATCTTAGACCGGAAGAAATTACTTCCGTTATTAAACAAATGATTGACAAATACGACGATGATATTTCCACCTCTGAAGTTGGTACTATAATTGAAGTAGGGGACGGAATCGCAAGATTATACGGTTTGGATAACTGTATGGCGGGCGAACTGCTTGAATTTGAAAACGGAGTTTATGCGATGGCTCAAAACCTTGAAGAAGACAATGTCGGTTGTGTTCTTCTTGGAAGCGACGCAGATCTTAAAGAAGGTACTAAAGTAAGAAGAACCGGTAGAATTGTAGAAGTACCGGTTGGAGATGAATTAATCGGCCGTGTTGTGAATGCCTTAGGACAACCTATTGACGGTAAAGGTGAAATTAAAACTAAGAAATTCAGACCAATTGAACAAAAAGCACCGGGTGTAATAGAAAGAAAGAGCGTCAGCGTTCCTCTTCAAACAGGAATAAAGGCAATAGATTCAATTATTCCTATAGGCCGCGGTCAACGTGAACTTATAATCGGGGACAGACAAACTGGTAAAACTGCAATTGCCGTTGATACTATTATCAATCAAAAAGGCAAGGATGTTATTTGTATCTATGTAGCAATTGGACAAAAGATGTCCACAGTTGCCGGAATCGTAGATACTTTGAACAAATACGGAGCTATGGATTACTCGATTGTTGTTAATGCAAGTGCGAGTGAGCTTGCACCTTTGCAATATATTGCTCCATATTCAGGCGTTGCTATGGCAGAAGAATTTATGCACCAAGGCAAAGATGTTTTGATTGTATATGACGACTTATCTAAACACGCTGTTGCATACAGATCTATGTCATTGCTTTTGAGACGTCCACCGGGAAGAGAAGCATATCCTGGAGATATTTTCTATCAACATTCAAAACTTCTCGAAAGAGCTGCAAGACTTGATGATAAATATGGTGGAGGCTCAATAACCGCACTTCCAATTATTGAAACACAAGCGGGCGATATTTCAGCATACATTCCTACAAACGTTATTTCTATTACAGACGGACAAATTTTCCTTGAAACAGAATTATTCTTCTCAGGTCAACGTCCGGCTGTAAACTCAGGACTTTCTGTTTCACGTGTAGGGGGTAGCGCTCAAATTAAAGCCATGAAGAAAGTTTCGGGCGGTATTAAACTTGAACTCGCTCAATACAGAGAATTGAAGTCTTTTGCACAATTCGGTTCGGAACTTGATCAAGATACACAAAACAGACTTAACCATGGTCAAAAAATATTGGCAGTTTTAAATCAACCTCAATATTCACCAATGGACGTAAGCGATCAAATTTTGATTCTTTTTGCAGTTACAAAAGGTTATTTGGCAGATGTTCCGGTAGAAAATGTTAAAGAATTTGAAAAGGAATTTATAAATTATATTCATGATAAACATAGAGCTCTTCTAGAGAAACTCGACGAAAAGAAAGAGCTTACTGATGATATTTTAGATGAACTTGTAGAAGCGATTAACACATTTAAAAATAATTATAAATTTTAGAGGTGTATAATGGCTGAACAGATGAAAGATATAAAAAGAAGGATAAATTCAGTTTCAAGTATTAGGCAAATAACAAACGCTATGGAACTTGTCAGTACTTCTAAGATGAGGAGAGCTCGTCTTAGGCTTGAATCTACCAGGCCTTATTATACCACTGTTATTGATAATATAAGAGAATTATTAACAGTAACCAAAGGCACAAAGACACCCTTAACAGTTAAAAGGGAAGTTAAAAACCGCCTGTATGTTGTTATTACCGGCGACAGAGGTCTTGCCGGAGGTTATAATAGTAATTTACTCAGATATGCGGAAGAAAATATAGTTTCTAAAGAGGATAAGATAATAACTATAGGTGTTAAAACCTACGATTATTTTAATAAAAGAGGCTATAATATATACGATAAATTTTTTGGAGTCAGTGAGGATTTCACTTTTACAGACGCAAAGCATGTTGCTGAAATTGTTTTAGATTTATATAAAAAGAAAGAAGTTGATGAGGTTTATCTAATTTATACAATTTTCAACAGTGCACTTAGTCAAAATCCTACATCTTTAAGAATTTTACCGGCTGAATTTACCGAAAATGAAAAGCAAGAAAAACTAAAGAGTGATGGATACAACGATTTGATTGTTTTTGAACCATCGCCTCAAGTTATGCTTGATTATTTGGTTGAGGAATTTGCCGCAATATCCATATACGGAGCGTTAATCGAAAGTTCATCCAGTGAACAGGCTGCGAGAATGCAGGCTATGAAGAGCGCTACGGATAACGCAAACGAGATGATAGATGATTTGAGTCTCAGATACAATAGAGCAAGACAAGCTAATATCACTCAAGAATTAACTGAAATTGTCAGTGGTGCAGAGGCTTTAAAGTAAGGAGGGCATATGACAGAGAATATCGGGCATTTGAGTCAGGTTATCGGACCTGTTATCGACATAAAGTTCGCAGATAAGATGCCAAATCTTTTAAATGCTATAAAGATAAAAAATAATGATGAAACCATAATTGCTGAAGTCACACAACACATTGGAGATGATGTAGCAAGATGTATTGCGATGAGCTCTACAGATGGTTTAATTAGAGGAATGGAAGCTATTGATACAGGAGCTCCTATAACTGTTCCTGTTGGAGATAAAACTCTTGGAAGACTTTTTAATGTTCTAGGAGAAACTATAGACAATGAAGCTCCAATAAAAAAGACACCTACGCTTCCTATTCATAGAGAGCCGCCGGCATTTGAGGACCAAATACCTGCTAAAGAAATTTTTGAGACGGGTATCAAGGTTATAGACCTTATCGCTCCATATTCAAAGGGTGGTAAGATCGGTTTGTTCGGTGGTGCAGGTGTTGGTAAAACAGTTCTTATTCAAGAGCTTATAAATAATATTGCAACTGAACACGGCGGATTGTCAGTTTTCGCAGGTGTCGGTGAAAGAACAAGAGAAGGTAACGACCTTTATTATGAAATGAAGGAATCGGGAGTTATCGATAAAACAGCTTTGATTTTCGGTCAAATGAACGAACCACCGGGAGCTCGTATGAGAGTTGCTCTTTCGGGTCTTACAATGGCTGAATATTTTAGAGATGAAAAGAAACAAGACGTTCTATTGTTTATCGATAATATCTTCAGATTTACTCAAGCTGGTTCTGAAGTATCAGCTCTACTTGGACGTATTCCATCAGCTGTTGGTTATCAACCTACGCTTGCGACCGAAATGGGACAATTACAAGAAAGAATCACATCCACTAAACAAGGTTCTATTACATCTGTACAAGCTGTTTACGTTCCTGCGGACGACTTGACGGACCCGGCTCCGGCAACGACATTCGCTCACCTTGACGCTACAACAGTTTTGTCAAGATCAATTTCGGAACTTGGAATCTATCCTGCAGTTGACCCGCTTGATTCAACCTCAAGAATTCTTGACCCAAATGTTGTAGGTGAAAGACACTACAATGTTGCAAGAAGAGTTCAAGAAATACTACAAAGATATAAAGAATTACAAGATATTATTGCTATCTTGGGTATGGATGAACTTTCCGATGAAGATAAGATTACAGTTGCAAGAGCTCGTAGAATTCAAAGATTCTTATCTCAACCGTTCAGTGTTGCAGAACAATTTACAGGCATAGATGGTAAATATGTTCCGCTTCAAGAAACAATTAAGGGATTTGAAGAAATCTTGGACGGTAAACACGATGATTTACCTGAAAGTGCGTTTTTATTTGTTGGTACTATAGAAGAAGCCGTAGAAAAAGCTGAAAGTATGAAAGGTTAGAGTATAGCTATGCAATTTTATTTAAAGATTGTATCCCCTGACAGATTATTTTACGATGGCTATGTTGACAGTATTGTTGTAAAGGGAACAGAGGGAGACTTTGCAGTATTGCCGAATATGTCTCCGTTTGTAACAAAGGTCGCTATCGGAAAATTAAAAATAACAGTGGACAAGAAAGATAAATATGCAGCTATAAGCGGTGGTTATATAGACATTAGAAACAATAAAGTCACTATGGTGGCAAATGCTTGCGAGTGGCCTGAAGAAATTGATTCTGAAAGGGCTGAAAAAGCAAAAGCAAGAGCACTAAAGAGAATTGAAAATAAAGAAGGCGATATTCTTAGAGCTGAAATTGCTCTAAAGAGAGCAATAAATCGTCTTAGTATTTCAAAATAGACTCGAAAAATCGAGTCTATTTTTGTAAAATACAAATTAAATATAAAATTATTATTAGAAGTTTTTTGCAAAAAATCATATAGAAAATATTAAAAACTATATAATATAATTCAAATCAAGCCAATTTAGCCATCATTATTTCATTTTTATTAATATTAATACGAAAAAGAAATAATATAATTAAATATTCTTAATAAACGCCGAACCACGCAACATTCAATGCTTACAGAAATTATTAATTCTTTTTAACATTCTTACGGTCGTTTTATCCATATTTTTCGTTTTAGATTTGGTATAATAATACTAGTCGATAAATTGGAGGGCATTATGAACATCGGAGAATATGGACTACAAATTAATAATATCATGCATAACAAACCTATTCTTAAAGAGTCCGGACGGAAAGTAGAAGCCTGTATTGATTTATTTGATGTGGGGGCATCTGTCATTTGTTGCACTGTTGAATACAATATATATAGACATTTTATTAAGGATTTTACAAAAGTTTTAAGAAACTATGGAATTGGCGAAATGAGTGCTACAAATATTTCTCATTATTTACATGAAGACATTAATCGATTTGATTTCTTGATAAATTTTTATGGATTCAAAAAAGGCTCGTTTGATGTTGATGCTATAAATGACCTTGAACAAATTGCACTAGATGAGCAAAAATTATGCGATTTACATTATAAAAAGTATTTGTACGAATTTGAAGGCGAAGATTCTAAGGTTAGAGAGTTAAAAAAACATTTATTTAATAAAGTCATGGACAATGATTTTATTTCAAGGGATAAGAAACAAATGTTAGATGATTTCTTAAGAAAAACATTAAAACCTTCGATTATGGATATTAATAATAAGTTGGCGACACAATTTGTTATTATAGACGGTAAAATTATTCCTGAAGAAGATTATTTAACAAACAATCAATTGTTTAATATTTATCTTGATGTAAAAAAATTATTTGAAAAATATATTGACAATCAATACTTTGATTCGTATTTTAAAGCCGTCAACAAGATGGTTTTAAATAGATACAAATAATTTAGGAGGTTCTAGAGATGAATAAAAAAACTTTAGACAAAAAAGTAAAAGCATTCACACTTTTGGAAGTTTTAATTGTACTTGTAGTAATTTCCATTTTGCTGCTTGTCGGACTTCCGAGCTTGACAAAGTTCACAAACTCAGCAAAAAAAAGAGCGGACGATCTTAACATGATGACTATTAAAGAAGCTACGGCTTTATATCTTGTAGAAGATGCGGACGCTCAAGCGAAGACCGGAAGTTTTACCGTAAACACGAGTGAACTTATAACAAAAGGATATCTCGATGTTAAACAATTAAGTAAGGTTTCGGAAGGCGATAAAGCAGATGCGTTAAAAAGTCCGCTTACAAACAAGGCTTATACTGTAACTGTCAATGTACCTACAGGAAGTGGAGATGCTAAGCCATTTATTGAAGTATCGAACGGAGAAACTTCAAAAGATACCGGTACTACAGGAAGTGGTACACAAGGTAAATAGTGAATAATATGTATTTGTTTTCAAGAATTATAATAGCTGTTTTGCTATTAATTGCATCTCTTGAAGATTTTAAAAACAGTTCTATAAAATTGAAATTACTTGTCGGAATTGTATTTTGGCAAGTCGTTTCTTTTTTTATAAATTTTATTAACGGTTACAAATATTTACTATTGGAAAGAGTAATTTTAGCTTTAGTTGTTCTTCTAATTTATTTTTTGTTTATTAGAAAAAGAAATTTATTAGGAGAAGCCGATGTTATATTTGTTTCTATGCAGCTTATATCTTTAAGAGCGAACGACTTTTTGATATTTTGGTTTTCTCATTTAATTTTGGCATTTATATTCAGCCTATTATTTTATAAAAAATTTCAGGGAAGAACGCCGATGTATCCTATATATTTTTTGTCTGAGTCAATATTGATTCTAGGGAGATTGTTATGAATAAAGAAGAAATAATTTTATTGACCAATAATTTTATATCTTATTATGAAGATGGACTGAAAATCTATAATCCACCATTTTCTTTTGTTGACCAAAAAGGGGAGTTTATATATGATAAACTCAGCATTTTAATAAATAAAGTGGTAACAAAACTAAATAAGAAAAAGGTGTTTTTATATTACATAGACCCTGATATGAAGGTGTTATTTCCGACCAGTTATGACGAAGTAAAAGAAATTTCTGCCATAACCAATAAGACTGATTTGGATAATTATTTATACAAAAAAGTGGATACTGAAGAATATGAGGGTAGAATTTTAAGCCAAAATGATTATAAAGCTATAGTCTGCCGCAGCAAGAGAAATAATAGTATATTGTCTAAAGTTTCAAAAGAGATGCCGGCAGATGTTTTATTATGCGAACTTTTAGAGGTTTGTGCCTCTGCCGTACAAAAAAACAATACTACAGACGCATATTTATTTTTTGGAGATCAAGTTTATTTTTATTATCTTTTTAGAGCTGGAGAGTTTTCAAATTTTTCATATAAGAACAGATTGACAAATATTAAAGACGATTCATTTGAAGATGAAAATAATACTTCTGTTGAGATGGGGGATTTGGGCACGCTTCTTTCAGTTGTTGGGCATATAAAATCTGAGCTTAAATCCACTGAAAATGCAAATTTTAATTTTATGGCATTTGAAAAAAGAGCGGATAATATTGAAGAATATTTAAATACATTGGCTTTCAAGAAAGTTAATATTTCAAATGATATTTTTGAATTTATTTCAAATGAATCTTCGAAAAATCCATTGATATTATTTAATGAGGAAAAAGAAAAAACAAGCAAAAAAACAAACTATGGTATGATTTTGTATTACATTATTCCTTTTACGATTCTTATTTTTACTGCTTTTAAAGCTATAAAAGTGGAAGAAAGATATAATGCTGTTAAAAATGAATATACAACACTTTCAAATGAATATGAAGAAGTTCTTTCAAATTACAATTCTATAAATGAAGAAAATGAAAAGATTAAAAAGTTTAATGATTCATATAACGATGTTAAAGAGCAATATAGTTTTGCGGATGCAGATAATATCAAGTCAATTTTGAATGAAATTTCAGAAAAATATTATATAAATGATGTAAGTGTTGATGGTGAAATTATTTATATTACTATCATAGCGGATGACGGACTCAAAATAGATAATTTTGAAGTCGTTAGAAAAACACCATATAAAGATGGTTTTCTTTATAAGATGAGGTCAAAAAATGATTAATTTTAATGAAGATTTAAGTTTTAAACAGATATTAAAAATCATTATTCCGATAATTGCCTTGATTGCTTCTCTTGTTATTTATACATTGTTCATCAAACCGAATTTAAATCAAATAGGAATTATGGAAGATAGCGTAAAAGAAAAAAATGAGGAAATGGAAGAGCTGAAGGAAAACACAGATGATAGTGTGGAATTGGAATACGACACGGCGGAAGAAATTGCGTCATATGATGAATTTATTGACTATTTTACAGGAGAGTTGATTAATAAAAAGTTTAAGTACGGAAATATTGCACCGAAACAACTTGATAATGATGAATTGATATATCCATATGCTGTCGATACAAAGTTGGTTTTAGATGGCATTAAAGATTTAGATAGTGTACTTGATAATGCGTCTCACAATTTAACAAGTTTTTATGTATTAAAAACAGAGAGCGGCTGGGAAGCAAATTTTAAAAATATATTTTTAATGGACAAATACTATGGGCTTAGAAATATTGTTATTGATAATGTGGGAATAGAGCCTCAGGAAGAAATCGTAGAAGATAGCGACAACAAAGAAGACGATGATGATAAAGATGAAAAATATGACGACGAGAAAGAAGAAAATAAAAGCACAGTCTCATCTTCCTCAAGCGGCGCAATAAGAATCAAAGAAAATAAAGAAATCTATACGGAATTTGAGTTTGTAGATTTTAAAAAGGAAGACTTTTTATTTTCGCCTATAACAGAGGGAGTAACATATGACTTTTTAAAAAGAGACGATAGCTCTTTTGAATCTATAATTTTGAACGCATACAATTCATCTGAAGAGGATGGGGAATTGGAAATGGCATTTGATAATTTTGATAGAATTGTTTGGGTTACCGATTCAATAGTTTCATTTGATTTTGATTCTCTTGCCGGCAGTTTTCCGAATTTAAAGCTTGAGGTTTTGGATTCGCACTCAAATATTATAAAGTTGGAGCCGGATTTTAAAGATGGGAAAGTTTTTTATAAATTAAACAATTTGGAATTCCCGGTATTTATTAAAGGCTTTAATTTGCAAATAGGGGCTGAATCAAGGAAGCATTTTTCAGTCTCAAATGGGATTGTAGCGATAAAAGATGAAGTTTTAAGTAAAAAGCCATGGCTCAATCAGATTTATTCGGTTGCAACTTTAGATGCAAGGACAGTGGATTCTTTGATGAAAATTTACAACAATAAAAACAAAGTGGACTTTATGAAGCTGAATAATATAAAAACCGATTCAAATATATATAATCCATCATATTTTATGAAAACGGAACATCCTTATGAAATTTTCAAAAAAGATTAGAGCGTTTTCGCTGTTGGAAGTTTTAATATTTCTTTTTATTATTTCAATACTTATTGGAGTAATTGCTTTTGGATACAATTCTTATAAAAACTACCGTGAAAAAGCGGCTGTTCGAAATGTAGTAAGTAAATTAAATTTCGCAAGGAAGACTGCAATATCTGAATTCACAACTGTCAGGGTTTATATTTCAAAAGACAAGACAGAATTTTTCATGACTTATAATACCGACAAAGGGCAAATTAAAAAGAAAATTGCAAGTCTTCCATATCCTATGATAGCAAAAAGCAGCACTGGTATTCGTTTTACAAGAACTGGAGCAACTTCGCAGGCGGGCACAATCTATTTATTTGGAATGAATAAAAATAAGTATACGATTACAGTTGAGCCGGTAACGGGAAAGGTGAATTTGTTATAAAAAATGAAAAGCAATGTTAAAATTAGAGGGTTTGCACTTGTTGAAATTATAATTACTATAGCTGTAATATCCATATTTATAGCATATTTTGGCGTTTATTCTAATTTTTATAATAACAATATTAGAGAAACAAAACATAGAAGTAAGGTTACAGAAGTTGCTAGAGAAGTAATTGAAAAATCATCCTCAAATGGACAACTTGTTGATTTGGAGCAAATAAATAATAAGCACAATATTCAAGTAAATGTTGATAAATTAGAAGCAAAAAACAGATATATAAAATATGAACTTACTTTAAAAGACGATGAAGGAAAAGAGTATCAGTATGTATTTTCAATTGACAAAAGGAAAAGAGCGAAAAATAAAAGCGTTTAGTATCTTGGAAATTATTATTGTTTTAACAATAATTTCAATATTAATATTTGCTTTTTATTCATCAAGCAATAATCTATTTGTCAACTTGTTTAAGATAAATGAAATTGAATCAAAAAATGTGAGGCTTTCATCAGTAGGAATGTATATAAGAAATTATGCGGAAAAAGCAGATTTGATTTTTAAAAATAAAAATCTCGGCAACGTAATTATGTTTTGCAATAAACAAAGTAATGGAAAGTATGATTACTTCTTTTTCAGGTTTAAGAGTAATTCTGTTTATTATAATGCCGGAACCGATTATGGATTCAGTCCGGATAAGTTGAGCAAGAGATTTTTAAAAAACATTAGCAACAATAGAAACAGAATAGATTCAGATATTTCCGAATTTGAGCTTACAATTGAAGATGACACTCTGAAAATATATTTGAAAAATGATACAGATGAATTTGTGGATTATTTGAGGATTTTCAACTATGAAGAATATTAGAGGCTTTATTTTATATGGAGTTATTTTATTTTTACTAATAATATCAACTCTTGTAGTATATTTGATAGAAGACACAAGTTTAAACAGACAAATTACAGAGAACTACGATAAAGAATACCAAAGATATCTCGATTGTTATTCGCTTCTTTTAGAAAATCTCAATGACAAAGAAAATGCAGCTGAGTTAATTTATAATAGAAAATACAGCAACAATAGTTCATATATTTTTGCAAAAGACAATATAAAATTCAGTGTTTCAAAAACTTCGGATAATCGGTTATTTTTAAATATGATTGATGGAGATAAATTTATTTACGCAGCGGAAATAGATATGATACCCGGATTTTTTTATTCCACGAGACCATATTTACTGATAAACGAATTTGAAGAATTTAATATTCCGGATGAATTTAAAGAGGAGATTTTAAGCGGTGAAAAGCTGAATTTTATAAACAACAATTTTTTATCTATTTATGAATTTCAGAATAAAAACATTCGCATTTCATATGATAATGAATGGATATATATATTCGACGAAGAAACAAATGAGCAAATTAATAAAATTGCAAATACGGAATTGTTATATCTTCATTTCAATGGCTGCAAGATAAAAATTGAGCCAAACATTAATCATAGCGTTTCTTTAAAGCCGCTCATTGTTTCCGATGGTGATATAGAAATTGGAGATGGAGTTGTTCTAAGCGGTTCGTTAATATCGACAGGCGAAATAGTAAACAACGGTTTTAATTCTAACGGTAAAATAATTGCAAACTCAATTACAAATTTGGATAGAATTGAGCGAAACGATGTAAAAAATATTAAGGTAAGAATGCTTGAAAATCTTAAAAGCCTTTCTTCTCTTGATATTAAATCATTTCACTAAAAAATTTAATGAAATATTGAAAATTTTTAAATTTTAGTGTATAATATATCTAGAATTGACTGTTTGATAGGTGGTTGACATTTATTGAACATTATCGTATAAAGGCTCGCAATCTAAAATTTAACACTGAGCCTTAATTTGAGGAGGTAAATATGATATCAGCAGGTGAATTTCGCAAAGGTGTAACTTTTGTAATGGACGGAGACGTCTATCAAATTTTAGATTTCCAACACGTTAAACCGGGTAAAGGGGCAGCCTTTGTAAGCACAAAGATTAGAAATGTTGTAAAGGGTGGAACTCGTGAAATGAACTTCAACCCGACAGAAAGATTTGAAAAAGCAAATATTGAAACAAAAGAAATGCAATACTTATATCAAGACGGGGATTTGTATTATTTCATGGACACAGAAACATATGAACAACTTCCGCTTGGACATGATGAAGTAGAAGAAGCTTTACAATTTATTCGTGAAAATGACAACGTTCTTGTAAGATTCTTTGAAGGTAAACCTTTTGAAGTTGAAGCGCCTAACTTTGTTGAACTTGAAGTTACACACACTGAACCGGGACTAAAAGGCGATACATCAGGAAGTGCATCAAAGCCGGCAACTGTTGAAACGGGATATACTTTACAAGTTCCGTTATTTGTAGATAACGGTGACATAATTAAAATTGATACACGTTCAGGAGAATATTTGTCAAGAGTATAGGAGGTTAATTAAATGCAAGATTTAGTTAAAAAGGTTGCATATTTAAAAGGATTGGCTGAAGGATTTAAACTTGATGAATCAAAAGACGAAAACAAGTTGTTATTTGGAATTCTCGATTGTCTTGAAATGGTTTCAGATGAAATAAATATTCTTCAAACAGATTTCAATCAATTGGAAGAATATGTAAATATGGTTGATGACGATTTGTCAGATCTCGAAATGATTTTTGAAAATGATGATATTTGGGATGATGACGATTTCGATGACGACGATGATTCCTATGCTGATTACAGCGATGATTGGTTGGACGATTGGGACGAAGACCAAGACGATGACGACGAGGACGATGATTTTTAAGGAGAGATTGATATGGATAACAGTATTCGCATAGGTGAAGGCAAAGTTACAATTACTGAAAATGTAATTGGGAATATTGCAATTATTGCTGCAGAAGAAATAGAAGGTGTCTCTAAAATCACTAAAAATGTCACTGCAACAATTACAGATATTTTTTCTAAAACTAAACAAGCCCAAGGCGTAAAAGTTGAATCGACTGAAGGTGAGGTAGTTATTGAAATATCATTAGAATTGGTTTATGGTTCTATGATTGAAGAAGTGTCCAGAAAGGTGCAATCTAACATTAAATTGAATGTTGAAAGTATGACAGGTCTTAATGTTAGGGAGGTTAATGTTATTATTACAGGCCTCACCGTAGACAAGAATGCTTTAGATAAGAAAAATTAATTCTTAGAATACTATAGACTGACTCAAATTAGATATTATCTTTTGAGTTGGTCTATTTTTTATAGAGGTAAAAATGGATAGAATTTTACAACGTGAACTTGCAGTAAAAGTTTTATATGCAATGGATTTGCAAAATGAATACAGTGAAAAAATTTTTAATAATATAATAGAAAACGAAGGTTTTGAAATTGATAAAATGCCGTTTACATGTGAGCTTGTAAATGGCTTTAAAGATAATTATTTTAAAATAAATTTTATAATAGAAGAAAACAGCGAAAATTATCCGATGTCAAAACTTCCACAAATAGATATTTCTATAATACGAATTGCTCTGACTGAAATTTATATTTTAAATCAGCCACATCAGGTCGCTATAAATGAAGCTGTGGAAATTTCAAAGAAGTATTCTGACGAACTAAATTATAAATTTATTAATTCGTTTTTAGGAAATATTGTTAGGACAGATAATGCGTAGTTTTTCTGTAAGCGAGATAAATAAATATATAAAAACAATTGTATTTAGTGATATTTTTCTTCAAAATGTTAAAGTCGAGGGGGAAGTTTGCGCTTTTAAAGAGCCATCAAAGAGCGGCAATTTATATTTTGAGATAAAAGATTCCGATTCGAGAATAAAATGTCTTCTTTTTGATATGTATGAACAATTTTCAGAAGTTCCTTTTAAAGAAGGGGATTTAGTAACTCTTGTCGGGAAGATTGATGTTTATGAAAAAAACGGCACATATCAGTTGATTGTAAAAAGTATTTCTATTGACGGAGAGGGTTCTCTATATAAAAAATTTTTGGCTTTAAAAGAGAAGCTTTCGGATGATGGTGTTTTTGAATTAACCAAAAGACCGATTCCTACTTATCCTAAAAAGATTGGAATTATTACATCTGACAGAGGAGCGGCTATTAACGATGTTTTAAATACGATAAAGAGGAGATATCCTTTTGTCAAGCTATTATTGTATTCTGTACAAGTTCAGGGAATTAATGCTGTTAGAGATATTATAGAAGCATTTGATTATTTTGACGAGACAAATGTAGATATTGTTCTTTTGACAAGGGGAGGAGGAAGTTACGAGGAGCTTTCCGTTTTTAATGATGAATCGCTCGCAAGAAGAATTGTAAAGAGCAAACATCCGACTGTTTCCGCAATCGGGCACGCCGAGGATTTTTTTATCAGTGATTTTTGCGCTGATAAGAGATGCGATACACCAACGGCTTCTGCTGAAGAACTGACTCCTGATATAAGAGAAGTTAGACGCCAAAACAGAGAACTTAACGATAAACTGAACGCTCAAATGGAAAGGGCTCTGAAAAATGAATCCAGGCTTTCAAATTTGATTGAGAAAAATATTGCACAGCTAAGTCCTAAAAATAAATTTTACAAACTTCAAGATTTAATGCACGCAACGAACAAAAGATTGGATATAATAATAAAGGGCGCAATAAATAAAGAAAAGAATAATTTGTCTTTCTATTTGGATTCGTTCAAGGGAGAAATCTCAAAGCAAATTGACGAGGGCGTTAATTTGCTTGAAGGATATGAATACAGAAGTGAGTCTTCGATAAAATTTAGAATTGAAAAGGATAAGCTAAGACTTGACTCTCTTCAAAAGAGACTTTCTTCGAGTGATTTAAATAAATTGTTTGCAAGAGGTTTTTCTGTTACTTATAATGACAAAGATATTCTTCTAAAAGATTTGAAGGAAATTAGTGTTGGCGATATAATTTACACAAGAGTTGGAGACAGGACCATTGTTTCCAAGATTACGGAGGTTATAGACTGATGGCAAAGGAACAAAATAAAGATTTTTCGTATGAGAAATCCATTGAAAGGATTAATGAACTGCTCGACAAAATGGAAAACGACGATATTTCTTTAAGCGAGAATATGGATTATTTTAAAGAGGCTAAGTCTCTTATAAAATTGTGCAATGAATATTTATCGAATATGGAAAAAGAATTTGAAGTGATAGTTGCAAACGATTATAAGGAAAACGAGCTTCAAGATGAAGATTTAGATTTTAATTCGGACGAATTTTAAAAATGAATAAAGTAATTTTAAAATACAGCTCAAATATAGAGTCTTTTGAAAGTTGTCTACAAAAATATATTGATTCAAAAGAATATCTCTCAAGAGAATTGAAAGATTCCATAAATTATTCAATCTTTAGAGGTGGAAAAAGGATAAGACCGATTTTTGCTTTTTTGACTGCACAGTCTTTAAATTTTGAGCCTATTAAAATCTATCATTTTGCTTCCGTGATTGAACTTATACACAATTATAGTCTTGTTCACGATGATTTACCCGAGATGGATAACGATGACTATCGAAGAGGCAAGGAAAGCACACACAAAAAGTATGGAAATATGATTGGATTATTGGCGGGAGACGCGCTTCTTAGTCTTGCGAGTGAAATGGCTTTTGAGGACGATTTTAATTCAGGGAAAAATGAAAAAATAGAGGCCTATAAATTTATTTTTAATATGGCGGGATCATCCGGCATGATTGACGGGCAAGCTTTTGAAAACAGCGCTAAAACTATAGACGATTATAAAAATGTTATAATAAAAAAGACGGCTAATTTGTTCAGAGCTTCTATTACAGGGACGGCAAAATATCTTGGCGCAGGAAGAAAGACTATAGATAAACTTGACGAACTCGCCCTTTTAATTGGTGAATCATTTCAAATATTAGATGACTTTACGGACCATGAAAATGATGAGTTTTATAAAAAACACGATATAAATATTTTGAATCTTATAAATGAGAAAAAAACAAATATAAAGGCTTTACTTAATGATTTGTCGAACGAAATTGATACTTCTTATTTTGATGAGCTTGTCAATTATTTGTTTTCTGAAGAATATATAAAAAATGAGGCTTGATCTTTATTTAAGCACCGAAAATGAGATGACTCGCTCGAAAGCAAAGGACCTTATAAAGCGAGGCAGAGTTTCGGTCGATGATAATATAATAGAAAAGCCTTCATTTGATGTTACAGATAAAAACATTATAAAAATCATTGATGAGGAAAATATATATGTAAGTCGAGCCGGCAACAAACTCGAAGCTGCAATTTTAAACTTCGATGTAGATTTGCATGAAAAAAGCTGCCTTGACATTGGCTCAAGTACGGGCGGTTTTACGGAATGTCTTATAAGATTTGGCGCTAAAGAGGTCTACAGTGTAGACGTCGGCAAGGACCAATTTCATGAAAGTCTTAAAGGGATTGATAAAATTCATCTTTTCGAAGAAACTGATATAAGAGATTTTTCAAAGAATGATTTAATTTTTGATATAATTGTATGTGATGTGAGTTTTATTTCCATTGAAGCGATTATTGACGATATTGCCAAAATGAGCAAAGAAAATACTGAAGTTATAGTTTTAATAAAACCTCAATTCGAGGTCGGAAGAAAAGGTGTAAGTAAAAGAGGTATTGTTTTGGATCCGTCAAAACATTTAAAGGCTATAGAGAATGTAAAAAATGCGTTTGATATGCATGGATTTAAGTTTTGTGGTATAATAGAATCACCAATAAAAGGGAAAGCCGGCAACAAGGAATTTCTTGCAAGGTTTCAAATGTAGTTCATTGGAGGGTGCGGATGCTTTTAAATTTAAAAATTAATAATTTTGCACTTATTAAAGAATCGGATATTATGTTCACGAAGGGACTCAATATTCTTTCGGGTGAAACAGGCGCCGGTAAAAGTATAATCTTTGAAGCTTTGTCAGTTGCTTTGGGAGAAAGAGCAAGTAAGTCTATGATTAAAACCGGAACGGATCATTCAGTTATCGAAGCGGTGTTCAGTTTAACTGATGAACTAAAATCTCTATTGAGTGAAAAGGGGCTTATCAGTGACATAGATGAAGAAACGGTGATAATAAGAAGAGATATTTATCTTGATTATCCGACTGTTTCGAGGATAAACGGTTTTTCAGCAACGCTTGCCGACTTAAAGGAGATAAGCGCATATTTATGTGACATTTATGGTCAATATGAGCATCAATTGCTGCTCGACAAGGACAACTATCTTTCAATTATAAATAAAGCGACAAGAATAGAGTATAATGACGAATATGACAAGCTTGAGAGTGAATTAAAGGATGTTTTTATTGAGATTAAGGATTTGACGAGCTCCCTTAAAAACTTTCTCGAAAAGAGCAGTAATTTAGATTCAGAAATTGACTTTTTAGAATTTCAAATTAATGAGATAAATGAGATAAACCCTGTTCCGGGAGAGATGGACGAAATCAAAGATGAACTTAAAAAACTTCAAAATCAGGAATTGATTCAAGAAACTCTTTCGAGTGTTGATAACAACTTGAGAGGAAGCGATGAACAGTTTGAAAACAATGATGTTCTTGCAAAGCTTGGAGAGTCTATCAATAATCTTGAAAAGATTTCAAATTATATGTCAGATGTTGACGGTTTGATTGAAAGAATGAAGACATCAATGTATGAATTGGAAGATATTTCAAGTGTCATTTCAAGCTATATCGGAACGGATTATGACGAGTCAAGAATTGAGGAGTTGAGTCTTAGGCTTTCGAAGCTTCAAATGCTTGAAAAAAAGTACGCCACGGATATTGATGGTGTATTATACAAGAAAGAAAAGCTTGAACTTGAATTAAATGATTTAAAATACTTGGATGAAAGAATCCAAGAAGTAAGGGACAAGATTAAGCTTAAAGAAGACGAATACAATGTTGTCGCAAATAAGATTTCAAATTTAAGAAAAAATGCGGCGGAAAAGCTTGAGAAAAATCTTTCGGATGAACTTTATGAACTCGATATGCAAAACAGCGTGTTCAAGGTCGAGTTCAGCATTTCAAAACCGACAGAAAAAGGAATTGACGATGTTGAATTTTTAGCAAAAACAAATAAGGGTTCGTCTTTTAAACCTATAAGAGAGATTATTTCAGGTGGTGAAATGTCGCGCTTTATGCTTGCATTTAAGAATGTTTTATCGGACGCAAATAATTATAAAACTTTTGTATTTGATGAAATCGATGCAGGTCTATCCGGGAAAGTTGCAAACACGGTCGGAAAGCGGCTGGAAAAATTGGCTGAAAAACGCCAAGTTTTAATTATTAGTCATTTGCCGCAAATTATAAGCAAGGCTGACAGCCACTATAAGATAACAAAAAAAGATATCGGAGATGAAACGGTTTCTTCTATAAAGAAATTGAATGAAAATGAAAGAGTTGAAGAGATTGCAAGACTTTTGAGCGGAGACACTATAACTTCTGAAACTCTTAAAAATGCAAAGTTATTGTTGGATGAAAAGAGGTAATATAATGGATTATACTGAAACGACTATTAAGTCTGAAAATATTTATGATGGAAAAATTATTAATTTAAGGGTTGATTCTGTTGAACTTCCAAATAGAAAATATTCAAAAAGGGAAGTTGTGGTTCACGGTGACGTTGCTGCCATTATAGCTATCAGAAACAATAAAATTGTTTTGCTTAAACATTTCAGAAAGCCGGTCGAAGAAATTCTTATAGAAATTCCGGCGGGGGGTGTTATGAAAGGTGAAACTCCTATTGATGCTGCCGCTCGTGAACTTGAAGAAGAAACAGGGCTAGTTGCAAAGAATTTAAATTATTTAATTATGTCTTACTCAAGTCCGGGATATACAACAGAAAAAATGCATTTCTTTATAAGTGATGAAATTGAGGTTTCAGAAAAAGAAAGGGATGAAGAGGCAATCGAAGTTTTCGAAATGACTCTTGAGGAGATGAAAGAAAAAATTGATAGTCTCGAAATTAAAGATGCAAAAACTATAATGGCATACTTTTTAGCAAAAGAGTATATTGATGAGAATAACTGATATAATTTCAAAAAAAAGAGACTCTCTCGAACTTACAAAAGAAGAACTTGATTATTTTGTAGGTCAAGTGGTTAAAAACAATGTTACGGATTATCAAATTTCCGCTTTTCTTATGGCAACATATTTAAACGGGATGACTGCGGATGAAGCGTCAAACCTAACAAATGCGATGGTTGAAACAGGAGAGGTTTTGGATATTGAAGGAGTTTCAAAATTTTCTTTCGATAAACATTCAACAGGTGGCGTTGGAGATAAAATCACATTGATTTTAGTTCCGATAATTGCATCGCTCGGTATTCCGGTTGTGAAAATGAGTGGGAGAGGACTTGGTATAACGGGCGGAACTCTTGATAAACTCGAGAGCATTCCGGGATTTAATATACATCTTTCAAATGAGGAAATATTAAAACAGTCAAAAGATGTAGGCGCCGTTATTTGTGCACAAACATCATGTCTGGCACCGTCTGATAAAATATTCTACGAGCTCAGAGATGTTACTGCAACCATTGACAGCATTCCGCTTATCGCGTCATCAATAATGTCGAAAAAATTGGCTATAAAAAATAAAGCGCTTATTATTGACTTAAAAGTCGGCAAAGGCGCATTTATGAAAAATATTGAGGACGCTAGAAATCTTGCAAACTTAATGAAAGATATTGCAGTAAAACATGGTAGAGAATGTAAAATTCTTTTGAGTGATATGGATAGTCCTATCGGATATACGGTTGGAAATTCCCTTGAGGTTATAGAAGCTATTGAAGTATTATCCGGCAAGAGCAAGTCGAGTTCTTATGAAATTACAAAGTCTATAGCAGTAGAGGTTTTGGGACTACTTAAAAACATATCCAAAATGGAAGCCGAAAGAATGATTGATGATACTATTTCAAGCGGAAAAGCTTTTGAGAAATTTAAAGAACTTGTCAAGTCGCAAGGCGGAGATGCTTCGTATATAGAAGACACTTCAAAATTTAATCTTTCTAAAATTGCGGTTCAAGTAAAAGCGGAGTCGAGCGGATATGTTTATTATGATGCATTAAAATTTGGAGAAATTTCATTAATTTCCGGTGCAGGCAGAGAGAAAAAAGAAGACGAGATTGACTATGGAGCAGGAATATATTTCAACAAGACAAACGGAGAAAAAGTAGAGAGCGGAGATATCTTGTTCACTATATATTCAAACCGAGACAAAAATGAAATTTTGAATAAAATTGAAGGCTCTTATAAAATTTCAGAATCGATTATAGAAGAAAAAATAATCTATGAGGTGATTTAATGTTTGACAAAACATTTTTAATAAGTATGGTGTCGCTTTTGGTTGCTATCGTTTTGCACGAGTTGGCACACGGACTTGTCGCATATTTTTTTGGAGATGACACGGCGAAAAGGTCCGGAAGGCTCACCTTAAATCCATTTAAACATCTTGATATATTTGGACTTATCAGTCTTTTTGTATTTAAATTCGGATGGGCGAATCCGGTTCCTGTTGACACGGGAAAACTGAAGAATTACAATGTCGGAATGTTTTTTGTAAGCATTGCAGGGATAGCAACAAACTTTATATTGGCATTTGTAACTGCAAAAATTGCAAAGGATATATCATTTAGCAGCGAAATAATAAGAGATTTTGTTTTTTATTTTATTGTTTATAATCTAAATCTTGCATTCTTCAATTTAATTCCACTGCCACCACTCGATGGTTCCAATATTATATTGTCATTTTTCCCTGAACACACAGCATACGAAGTTCATAGATACAATATATATACGCAACTTATACTGCTTGTATTAATCATTTCCGGGGCAGTTTCAAAATTCCTTGGAATGGTTATTCAACCTGTATTTTTGTGGATGGTATCATGAATTCCATAGATATAAATATTGAAACATATAGCGGTCCGTTTGATTTATTGCTGGACTTAATAAGAAAAAATAAAATTGATATCTATGATATTCCGATAAATGAGATTACATCGCAATATCTTGATTATTTGAGTAAAGCGTCGGCTTTAAATATTGAAATTAGAGTTGAGTTTTTATATTTGGCGGCAACTCTTATAAATATAAAAACAAAAATGCTACTGCCGAAAGATGTTGATGACGATGAAAATCTTCAGTCCGATCTTGTCGAGCAATTGATTTTGTATAGTAAATTTAAATTTCAATCCGAAGTTTTAAGAAAGCTTTATGATAAAAATAAGCTGAGTTTTACAAGATATACAGATTTGAATTCGTTTGATATAGGAACGGATTTTAAAGTTGTTGGAAGCACTTATAGACTAAATAGTTCTATTAATAGGCTATTAAACGGGGCATTTGAGGATGAGTCTTCAGACTCGCAGACTGTAATTTTTAAAGACAAGTACAAAGTAGATAATCTGGCTAAGTCAATTATAGAAGACATAAATAAATTGAGTCAACTTGATTTTAGTAAAGTAGTCAATAAAAAGGAAAAGAATTTTATAATAACGGCATTTTTGGCTGTGCTTGAGCTTTTGAACCAAGGGAAAATTAACTTTTATCAGGAAGAAAATTTTTCAGACATATATTTGGAGAAGAAATAATGGACGATTTATATTTAAAAAACTCTATAGAAGCTTTGATTTTTGCTTGGGGGGATCCGATTGAAGTTAAGGAAATCGCCAATTTTTTTGAGGTCGAGATTTCAAAAGTTAATAAAATTATAGAAGAACTAAAAATGGATTATAGCGAGAGAGGAATAAGACTTCAAGTGGCAGGCGGATTGGTTTCATTCAGCACAAATCCGGAATATGGAGAGTCTATAAAATCATTCGGGATTCAAGTATTGAAGAAAAATATAACAGAGGCAAATATGGAGACACTTTCTGTTATTGCATACTTAGGACCGACGACTAAAGCAGTTGTCGACAATGTAAGAGGAGTTAATTCCGACGGTTCGATCCAAAATCTTTTAAAAAATGAACTTATATATGAAGTTGGACGATTAAAAGCGCCGGGAAAGCCATTTGTATATAAAGTGACCGATAAATTTTTAATGACTTTTAATATAGAGAGTTTAGACGATTTACCACCTTTGATGGACAGGGACGAGATAAAGGAAAAGCTAAAATTCACAGAAATAAAAGATGAAGATATAGATTTTATGCTTGATGATGAAGAGGAAGAATAGATATGGGCGAGATGAGAATAAATAAATATATTGCAGCGTGCGGATACGCATCAAGGAGGAAAGCTGACGAGCTTGTCGAGAAGGGACTTGTCACTGTTAACGGAGAGGTGATTGACGAGCCGGGTTTTAAGGTCGATGTTGAAAACGATGCTGTAAAAGTTAAAAATAAATTATTAAAAATTCAAAATGCGGATTTATATTATGTTTTGAATAAGCCGCTCAATTACTTATCTTCAAATCAAGATCCTCATTCTAAAAATTTGGCGAGGGATTTGATTCATTACAAAGGGCATTTGTTTAGTGTTGGGCGTTTGGACAGTGATACTTCAGGACTTTTGATTTATACGAATGACGGAGACTTTGCAAATATAATGACACATCCTTCGTATAATATAAAAAAGAGATATGAAGTAATATTAAATGGATATTTAAAAGATGATATTAAAGAATCTATTGAGGAAGGCGTCTCTTTAGAAGACGGCAAGACGAAAAAATGCAGAATAGAGAATAAGAAAAGAACCTCGAACTCAACAAGGCTTCATATAATTATTTCCGAAGGTAAAAACAGGCAAATAAGAAGAATGTTTGAGAAGTTCGGTTTTACAGTTGTTGAGTTAAAAAGACTTACTCATGGTAGAATTGCTCTTGGAGAAATCAAGGAAGGGAAATATAGAGTTTTTACAAATGATGAACTTGCATATGTAGATGAACTAAAACGCAAACATTTATAGGTGGAATATGGAAAATAACAATTTAGAAAAAATAATAGATATTCATTATTCGAAATTGAGTAGAATGCAAAGAAGAATAGCTGATTTTCTTCTAAATTCTTCAGACATTCCACTTGATATGACAGGGAAGCATCTTTCAAAAATGCTAAACATCAGTGAATCTACCGTTGTGCGATTTGCGCAAACTATTGGACTTACAGGATATCCGGAGCTGGTTCTTTTAATAAATGAGTATATAAAGAGTACAAGGACTTCGATTGAAAGGCTTTCGTTAAATAACGAAGAAAGAAAAGTTGATGGAAATTTAATTTCAATTGACGAGGAGATTGCAGCACTGCGAAAAGTAAGAGAGCATATAACAAATGAAGAGATAAACCGTGTTTCGAACGAGTTAAACAATGCAAACAGGATTTTTATATTAGGTTGTAGGACGTCTCATTATCTTGCTTCTTATTTTAATTTTTATTTAAGTCTTATAAAAAAGAATGTGTTCCTTTTGGGAGAAAAAGAAACTACTATTATCGAGGAATTGGTTGATATAGAGGAAAATGATATTGTTTTTACAATAAGTTTTCCAAGATATACAAGAGCTTTGAACGATATTTTTAAATATGTAAGTTCAAAAGGAGCAAAACTTATTTTGCTGACAGATAGTGAGAACAATCCACTTGTAAAATTTTCTGATATAAATCTTATAGTGCAAAACAATATTTTATTTTTTGTGGACTCGCTTGTTGTTCCGATGGCTGTAATAAATTCTATAATTATCGATTTGAGTTTAAAGAACAAGCAAAAAACTATAAATTCACTAACAAATATGGAGCTTATTTGGAAAACATATAATATATTTGAAAGCAGTAAAGAAAATGAATGATTATAAAAATATTATAATTGGTGCAGGAGCGGCAGGACTTTTTTTGTCGGCTCTTTTAAATAACAGAAATACTCTTGTTTTAGAAAAAAATCCATATCCAGGTAAAAAGTTAAATATTACCGGGAAAGGTAGATGCAATATCACAAATAATTGCTCTAAGGAGGATATTTTTTTAGAGATTTTTACAAATGAAAAATTTGTTTATTCGGCTATAAGTGATTTTGACAACAAAATGACTGTTGATTTTTTCAACGATAGAAATTTAAAAACAAAAGTCGAAAGGGGAGGAAGAATTTTTCCTATAAGTGATAGAGCAAGAGATGTGACCGATTGCCTTTATAAAAACAACGAATGTATTTTTAAATTTAACAAATGCGTGAAAAAAATTGAAAAATGCGGGGAAAAGTTTATAATATTAACGGATAAGGAAAAATATACTTGTGAGAATCTTGTGGTTGCAACTGGGGGATTGAGTTATCCTACAACAGGTTCAACAGGTGATGGATATGAATTTTTAAAATCGTTCGGTCACACAATAATCGAGCCGAAACCGGCGCTTGTCGGAGTTGAGACTGACTCAAAGTTCACAGAAAAGCTTATAGGCATTTCTTTAAAAAATATTGAATTTAAATTGATACGAAAGAAAAAAGTGATAAAATCAGAGTTTGGAGAAGCTTTATTTACGCATTATGGACTGAGCGGTCCAACAATTCTTCGCATAAGTCCTTTTGTAAAAAAAGGAGATGTTTTAAGTTTAGATCTTAAACCGGCGCTTGGCGATGAAAAGCTACAAAATCGCATTCAAAGAGATTTGGATGAAGCAAGCACAAAAATGATTAAAAACTCTTTAAACCATCTTTTGCTTTCTAATATGATTGAGCCGATTCTTGAACTTTCAAATATAGACATGGGAAAAAACTCAAATATTATAACTAAAGAAGAAAGACAAAGACTTTCGAACGTTATTAAGAATATGGAATTCAATGTGACCGCGAGAAGACCGATAAATGAGGCGATAATAACCGATGGTGGTGTTAAAGCTTCAGAGATAAATCCAAAAACAATGGAATCAAAACTTGTGGATAATTTGTTTGTTATAGGTGAACTATTGGACGTAGCCGCAAACACCGGTGGGTATAATTTGCAAATTGCATTCAGTACGGCATATAAAGCTTATTTATATTTGGAGGGTTGAAATGATAGCTATAAGAGGAGCCACAACAATTGAAAACGACACTGAAGAAGAAGTTTTAAGTGCGTCAAAAGAGTTGATTGAGGAAATTGTAAAAAGAAATTCTCTCACTGAAAAAGATATTATTTCAATTATAACAACATGTACAAAAGATATAAGGGCGGCATATCCGGGTCCGGGAATCAGGGCGGCAAATATAGATGTTCCGATTCTTTCGATGCAGGAGATGGATGTAGAAGGTTCGCTTAAACATTGTATAAGATTTATAATACATGCTGAAATAAACGCTGTTCCGAAACATGTATATTTAAAGAAAGCAGTCGGACTACGGCCGGACTATAAGGAGGATAAATAATATGATTATAACACTTGATGGACCTTCCGGTTCAGGTAAAAGCACATTGGCAAAAAGACTTGCAAAAGTTATGAATTTTACACACATCGACTCCGGCTCTATTTACAGAGCTATCGCATATTATTTTATTGCGAACGGAGTCACCTCTGATAATTATGAAAAAAGTTTAGAAGATATAAACATCAGTTATTCGAAAAACGGAGTTTTACTTGACGGGAAGAGACTGAAATCCGAAATCAGAACTGTTGATGTGACGGAACTTAGCAGCAAAATTGCAACTTATCCTTTTGTAAGAAATTATGTAGACAATATTATTAAGGAAATTGCCGCCAATACGTCAGTTGTAGTTGACGGAAGAGACATTGGAAGTAGTGTTTTGCCTAATGCGGATTTTAAGTTTTATATAGAAGCAGATATACAGAAAAGAGCAGCGCGAAGAATTCTTCAAATAAAAAGAAAGAATCCGGAATCTGACATTGTGGTTTCCGAGGTGCGAGAAGATTTAAAAATCAGGGATGATAGGGACAAGAACAGAGAGTACAGTCCTCTTTGTATTCCGGAGAATGCAATTATAATTGATACTACAAACGATTCTGTAAAGGAATCGCTTCAAAAAATCACAAGAATAATTAGGGGTCTTGATTAAATGAAAGTTATAGTTTGGATTGTTAGAACTTTTGTTAAAATATTTTTTAGAATAGAACTTCACGATATGGATAGAATTCCATCAGAAGGAAGAGTTATAATTTGTCCAAATCACAAATCAAATTGGGACTCGGTTTTTTTGTATTTATTTTCACCACGTCACATACATTTTTTGGCAAAGAAAGAGCTATTTAATAACAAATTATTAGCAAAAATTTTATATTCGCAAGATGTTATACCTGTCGACAGGGAAAAGCCGAGTCTAGCAACTATTAAAAAATGTATAGAAGTTTTGGAAAATGACGAAGTTTTAGGGATTTTTCCGCAGGGGACAAGACTTGAAGAGCTTCGTGAGAGCGATGTAAAAAGTGGTGTTGCTTTGATTGCGTTTAAAGCCAATTCAAATGTTTTGCCTGTAAAGATTGTTTCGACTTATAGGATATTTTCTAAAGTGGATATTTATTTTGGAGAAGAACTTGAGCCGAAATTAGATGAAAGTTTATCTCAAAAAGAAAATTATGACGCTTGGAGTAGAGAAATAATCAGACACATTAAGGAGCTTGGATAATGAAAGTAGTTGTAGCCAAAGAACTTGGCTTTTGTTTTGGTGTAAAAAGAGCATATGAGCTTGCAGTATCAAATGCATCTTCAAAAACTGCAATCATTGGACAACTTGTTCACAATCAAGATGTTCAAAATAATTTGTATGAACATGGAATAAAAGATTTTGAAGAAAATTGCAATTGCGATAAGATTATTTTGCGAAGCCATGGCACAATAAAAGAAGAAAAAGAAGAATTATCGAAAAGATATGAACTTATTGACACAACTTGTCCTATTTTATTAAATATTTATAATAAAATGATTGAAAAAGAAGAGGAAGGCTACACAAATATTATTTTTGGAGATCCGAATCATCCGGAAGTTATTGCTACAAAATCTCAGGTGAAGAATTGTATTGTAATAGATTCACCGGAACAAATTGAAAGCTTAAAAGAGGATTTATATTTTGTTACAATGCAGACGACTTTAAATTATGATAAAGCTGATTTATTAACTAAGGTGATTTGTGACAAATTCGGAAACAAAGTTAAAGTTTTTAATTCAATATGTGGAGCATCTTCTAAAAGACGTAAAAGTTTGATAGATTTGATGGATGAAGTTGAAGCTATTATAATATTAGGCTCCGAGAACTCAAACAACACGAAGGAGCTTTGCAATATTTTAAAAGAAAAAAATTTTCCATATTATTTTGCAAATGATGTTTTTTCGCTTGATTTATCTTCGATTTCAATGTATAATAGTATTGGAATCTCAGCCGGGGCATCTACTCCGGACTGGATTATTAAGGAGGCTGTTAGAGTGTTAAACGACATTAATAACAAAGATAGTATTGATCTCGGTGAGAACAATGTAGCTTCGGATAAGATAGTTGCAAAAAATGACCCAATAGAGAATCATGAATCTAATAAAACAGATGCAAATATTCCATCTAAAGACACAGTAACAGATTCTTTTAACCACAATGAAAAAGGAGAGTCAACTATGATTAACGAAAACGAAAAAGTTTCAACCGAAACAACAGAAAATGCGTCTAACAATGCAGTCAACGAACAAGACCACGCCGAAATGATGGCAAAGATTGATGATACATTCACACGTATCAAAAGAGGACAAATTGTCCCAGGCACTGTACTTTACGTAACTGAAAGTCAAATTATGGTTAATATTAACTATAGATCTGACGGAATTATTGACAGAGATGAACTACCAACAGATCTAACCGATCCAAGAACAGAATACAAGGCCGGAGACGAAATCGATGTTTACATTGTTAAAGTCGATGACGGTGAAGGCAATGTAGTTTTGAGTCTAAGAAGAATCAAAGATGTTCAAGCTTGGAATGAGTTAGAGGAAAAGTTTGAAGCAAAAGAGCCGATTGAAGTTTTTGTAAAAGAACAAACAAAAGGCGGATTAATCGTTGAGTATAAGGGTGCGCGTGCATTTATGCCTGCAAGCCATTCTTTTGATAGATTTAGAAGAGATTTATCAAGTCTTGTTGGTGAGACTGTAAAAGTTGAAATTATAGATTTTGATAAATCTAAGAGACGTTGCGTTGTTTCAAGAAGAGAATTGGAAAAAGCTAGAATTCAAAAAGAACAAGATGAATTTTGGTCAGGTGTTGAAGAAGGTCAATTAAGAAAGGGCAAAGTTATGCGCTTGACTAACTTCGGTGCTTTCGTAGACCTCGGAGGCGTTGACGGATTAATTCACATAACTGATTTAGCTTGGAACAGAGTAAGAGATCCAAAAGAAGTTTTGAGCGTAGGCGATGAAGTTGAAGTTTTAGTATTAGGATTCGATAGAGAAAAGAATCGTATTTCATTAGGACTAAAACAAACAACCGAAGATCCATGGGAAGTATTCAAGAAGAATAACAAAGTCGGAGATGTAGTAAAAGGAACAGTTGTTTCTATGCCGGAATTTGGTGCTTTCGTAAGATTAGCCGAAGGAATTGATGGACTTATCCACATTTCACAAATTTGCAGAGAACACATTGAAAAACCTTCCGATATTTTGAACATGGGACAAGAAGTTGAAGCAAAGATTACAGACATCAAAGATAATCAAAAGATTTCATTGAGCATCCGCGCTTTGACCGAACCTGAAGAAGAAAAACGCGAAAGAAAACCAAGAAGAGAAAGAGCACCTAGAAAGTCATTCGATGACAATAGAAAAGAAGAAAAGGTTGATACAAATCCTATCGACAATCCATTGATTGATAGCGAAATTCTTGGAGAATTAAAAAAGATGGCTTTAAATTTAGATGACAATGCATCAGAAGGCGAAGCTACAGAAAATAGCGAAGAATAAATTTTAACGAATTTAATAAAATAAATAGCTGCCTTTTTGGCAGCTTTATTCTTATTTAAGGGTGATTTACATTGAAAGAAAAGTATATTATAAAAACATATGGCTGTCAGATGAACGAGCATGATTCTGAGATTTTAAAATATGATTTGGAAGATATGGGATATGAGCCGACGGATGAAGTTGATGATGCAAAAATTATTATTTTTAATACATGTGCAATTAGAAAAAATGCAGAAAATAAAGTATACGGAAATTTAGGGTGGCTCAAGGGCAACGAAAAGTATGATGACAAAATAATTTGTATTTGCGGTTGCATGATGCAATCTGAAGAAATTCGAAATGAAATTTTAACTAAATTTAAAAATGTAAAAATTATATTTGGAACAAATAATATAGATAATTTTAGAAATTTACTTGAAAAACATCTTAAGACCGGAGAAAGAATTGTTGAAGTTCTAGAAAAAAATGAATATACCGATAAAACTTTTGATGCAGTCAGACCTTTTAAATATAAGTCATTTGTAAATATTACTTATGGATGCAATAATTTCTGCACATATTGCATTGTGCCTTATACAAGAGGTAGAGAGACCTCAAGGACTGTGGAAGATATAGTTGATGAGGTTAAGTTTTTGGTTCAAGACGGGGTGAAAGAAGTTATGCTCCTTGGACAAAATGTAAATTCGTATGGCAAAACTTTGACGCCTAGAAGAAGTTTTACTGAACTTCTTGTAGAACTTAATAAGATTAGAGATTTAAAGAGAATAAGATTTATGACTCCGCATCCGAGAGATATAACGGATGATTTTTTGGAGCTGTATGGAAAACTCGACAAGCTTATGCCACAACTCCATCTTCCGATTCAGTCAGGCTCGGACAAGGTTTTAAAAGATATGAACAGGCACTATGACACTGAAAAGTATATGTATATTGTCGACAAGGTGAAAAAGATTAGACCTGAAATTTCGCTATCGACCGACATTATTGTTGGATATCCGACGGAGACGGAAGAAGATTTTGAAAAGACTTTGGATATTGTAAAAAAGGTTAGATACGACAGTGCATTTACATTTATTTTCAGTCCAAGGCCAAACACACCTGCTGCAAAGCTCAAAGAAATAGATGAGAACATTGTTAAAGACAGATTTAATCGATTGACCGATTTGATGAATAGTATTCAGCTCGAAAATCACGAAGGTACAATTGGAAATCGATATGAGATTTTGGTTGAATCATACAATGAGAGGGAGCACACTCTCGAGGGAAGAAATCCTTATGGACGCCTTGTCGTTTTTGATGGGGACAGGGAAGATATCGGAAAAATTGTTGAGGTAGAAATAGAGAAGATTAACACTTTTACAAGTTTTGGACGGATGGTTTAATGAGTTTATTTGAAAGCATAGACAAAGAAAAGTTAACGCCGATGATGAGGCAATATGCATCCATAAAAAATCAGGCATTGGATTCTATTTTGATGTATAGAATCGGTGATTTTTATGAGATGTTTTTTGACGATGCAATAGAAGCTTCGAGAGTTTTGGGGCTTGCTCTCACCGGAAGGGACTGCGGTCTTGAGGAGAGAGCGCCGATGTGTGGAGTGCCGCATCACGCATCGCTTACTTATGTAAAAAAGTTAATAGAAAACAATTACAAGGTCGCAATTTGCGAGCAATTGGAAGAGCCCGGACAAGGGAAGGCGCTTGTCGAAAGAGGTATAATAAAAATTTATACTCCGGGCACTATAATAGATACGGAGTATTTATCTGATGACGACAACAATTTTTTGGCTTCGATTTATGTCGACGATAATATTTCGATTGCATATGCTGATATTTCGACCGGGGAGCTTTATGTTTCGAATGATTTTGTGTTTGATTCTTTTAAGAGTATTTATGATGAAATAATGAGAATTCATCCGAAAGAAATTATTGTAAATGACGTTAAGTTGTATTCCAAATTTAAAGAGCTCGGTTATTATACAGTTCTTAAAAATGAAGTTCCAAATTTTGAGGAAATTAAAGAAAAGATTTCCGAATTTACAGGAATAGATTATAGTGTGCACAAAAATGCCGGCAATTTAAAATTGTCAATTTTAAATTTATTTAAATATTTATTTGAAAATAAAAATGTAAATTTAAAACATATAGACAATATTATTTCGTATGACATTTCAAAATATCTTGAGCTCGACGAGAGCGCTATAAGAAATCTTGAGCTTTCAAAAAATATTACCGACAACACGAAGAAGGGGAGTCTACTTTCGATTTTGGACAAGACTATAACTTCTAAAGGGGCAAGAAGACTCAAGGCTATTATTGAAAGACCGTTAAAAGATATTCGCGAGATATCGTACAGACAAAATGTTGTGGAAGTTTTTTACAACAATCCCATTGAAGCGGAAACTATTAAAAATTTATTATCAAATACTTTCGATATAGAAAGAATTGCGTCAAAGATTTCTGAAAAATCCGCTTCACCACAGGATTTGTTGAATCTAAAAGAGACGCTTCGAATCATTCCGCTTATTAAAGATGAAATCTCGGCTCTCGGCTCAGAGTCGATGAAAAGACTTTCGGACCTGGATGAACACAAAGAGATTTATACAAAACTTCAAGATGCAATAGCTGATGAACCGTCTATGTCAATAAATGACGGCTATGTCATTAGACACGGATACAACAGCGAACTCGATGAAATCAGAGACGACGGGACCGAGATTACCGACAAACTTATAAATTACGAAAATGAGCTTAGAAGAAAGACGGATATAAAAACTTTAAGGATAAAATACAATAAACTTGCAGGATACTATATCGAGGTTTCAAAGGGACAAACGGACAAGGTTTCTGATGAGTTTGAAAGAACTCAGACTTTAAAGAATGCAGAAAGATATAAGACAAAAAAGCTTAGAGAGATTGAATACAATGTATTAAACTCCTCAAGCATTGCGCTTGCACTTGAAAAAACCATATATTTCGAGATGTTGGATTCATTTATGGAGTTCATTCCATCTTTGAAGAAACTTGCATTTGACCTTGCGGAAATTGACGTTTATATAGCTCTTAGTACCGTTGCAAGAGAAAACAGGTATGTTAGACCGAAATTCAACACAGAGTCGAAAATTGAGCTTGTTAACGCAAGACACCCAGTTATTGAAATGATGAACAATTTGGAAGAGTTTATTCCGAATGACGTGAATTTAAATACGCTCGACAGAGTTGCGATAATAACGGGACCTAATATGAGCGGTAAGTCCACATATATGAGAATGGTTGCGATTATACAGATAATGGCGCAAATCGGCTCATTTATTCCTGCGGATTCAGGTGATTTGAGTGTTGTGGATAAAATATTTACTAGAATTGGCGCAAGCGACTCACTTTACTCCGGAAAGTCGACATTTATGGTTGAAATGAGCGAAGTGAGTTATATATTAAAAAATGCCACAAAAAATTCACTTATAATTTTGGATGAAGTCGGTAGAGGAACAAGCACGTTTGACGGAATGGCGATTGCGAAAGCGGTCGTTTTATATATAACCGACAGAGTTAAAGCTTTCACTTTATTTTCAACGCACTATCAGGAATTGTCCAATTTGGAAGCGCTTTCAAATATCATTTTTAATCTTACGCTTAAAATTAAAGAAGAGGGAAATGACATAATGTTTTTGAGAAAAGTCACACCGGGCATAACGTCAAAGAGTTATGGTATTCATGTTGCAAAACTTGCAGGATTGCCGGATGAAGTTATTTCAAAAGCACGAAAATTCCAGAAAGATGCGGAAATAAATTATAGAAACGGAAAACAGGTTGATTTTTTAAACAACAGCTATGAGGAAGAACCGGCTGCGGTTGACAATTCACTTAGAGACTATATTTTGAGTCTTGATATAAATTCGATGACACCTATTGATGCAATGATGGAAATAAATAATATTATTAAAAAAGCGAAGGAATAATATGAAAAAAATTATTAAACTCGACAATAAAACAATTGAAAATATTGCGGCGGGCGAAATTATAAATCGACCTGTTTCAATCATTAAAGAATTGGTTGAGAACTCCATCGATGCCGGCGCAACGGATATTGTAGTTGAAATCAAAAGAGGAGGAAAAGACTATATAAGAGTTACCGACAACGGCTCGGGAATTTTTGATGAGGATTTACCTGATGTGTTTAAGAAGCATTTTACTTCAAAAATTACAAACTTCGAAGATTTGTTTTCACTCGATACAAGAGGATTCAGGGGGGAGGCATTAAATTCTATTCAAAATGTTTCTGAAGTTTCTCTTACAACCAAGACGCACGAAGAAAATTTGGGTCTTAATATCAAATATTCTTTCGGTGAATTTGTTTCAAAAGGGGAGGCTGTAACAAACTACGGGACTACTATTGAGTCTTCAAATCTTTTTAAAAATATGCCGGTAAGACGCGACTTTCTTGCGTCGGATAGAACTGAAGAAAATCAAATTATAGCTCTTATAGAAACCATGGCAGTCGCTTATTACAGTACATCTTTCAGGCTTATTTCAAATGGCAGAATTGTGATTAATACAAGCGGTTCGGGCAATCTTAAAACGACTATTTTGGAAGTATATGATTTAAACACTGCAACAAAGACAATAGAGCTCGATAAAACATTTGATGATTATAAAATCTATGGTCTTATTGGAAACAGCGACAATTCAAATGTAGGGAAAAACAAGTCTCTTTTGTTTGTAAACGGTAGAATCACGGAGAATAAAGAACTCGAGAAATTAATAGAGGGGATTTATTATGGTGTAATTCCAAAAAATAGAAGGCCTGTTTATTTTATTTTTCTTACAGTTCCAAAAGATTCAGTTGATGTCAACATTCATCCTTCGAAAAAGTTCGTTAAGTTTAATGATTTTGACAAGGTTAAATATTTGGTTGAAAGTTCAATTTATGAAGCTTTGAAATCTAATAAAGACGTTGTCAGTGCATCCACTGAAGAGAATATTTCTTTTACCGTAGAAGATGAGGAAGAATTTAGTGATGAAGACAATTCTACAGATGTTCAAAAATTTGTGGAATTCGAAGATACAGTTAAAAATTCACCTCAAAACATAAAAAGCAGCTTAAATATGGATTATGATGAAGTTAAGACTGCCGCTGACGACGGATATGATTATGAATTTGAAAATGAATCTAACTCAGATGATATTATAGATTCCGATTTTCAATTTGAAATTCCAAATATTGTTGTTAAAAAAGAGGAAGTTATAAAAAAGACAGAGACGAGTATTGAAGCTCTGCTTCCAATTGATGGAATGTGGAATTTTAATATTCCGCTTGGCATAGTTTTTAATAATTATTTTTTGATTGAGAACAAACCGAAGAATTGCATGATTGTCGTTAATATAAAAAACGCAATTGAGAGATCGTTGTATGATAAAATAAATTCTGACTACACAAATAAATCGGTTGGAACGCAAACAGTTCTTGAGCCGTTTGTTTACAACTATGACCGCGGCACTTTGGAAAAAATTGAAGAAAATATTGAGATTTTATCTAAACTGGGTTTTGACATCTCGATTATGGGCGAGAATACAGTTGTGCTCCGCGGGGTTCCGTCGCTTATAAGTGATAAATTTATTAAAAGCAATTTCGATGATTTGGTCTATACAATTGAAGGGGGCAAGAGTCATAAAAATATCACTGAGAAGTCGCTCATTTCAAGCTTGAGTAAAATTGCATCAAACAGCTCAAAACTTGTAAATGTAAATGAAATCAAAGGGATTTTACTTGATGTATTAAATTCGGAGAATCCTTTAACATCTCCGCAAGGTAAAAACATCTTCACAATTGTCGATGAAGATAGATTCGTTGAGGGGATTTTACATGAGTAAACCGCACATAATTATAATTGCCGGACCTACGGCTGTCGGCAAGACAAGTACATCTATTGAACTTGCAAAAGCACTAAATACCGAGATTATTTCGGCAGACTCGATTCAAATATACAGAGGATGCGATATCGGAAGTGCGAAAGTGACAGATGAAGAGATGCAGGGGATTAAACATCACCTTATTGATATTAAGGAGCCTTACGAAAACTACAGCGTTAAGGAATATAGAGAAGATGCATTTAAGATAATAAATAACTTAAATACAGAAAATAAAATTCCGATTGTTTGCGGTGGTACCGGATTTTATATAAATTCACTGATTTACGATATGAATCTCGACGACAATAGCCAAGATGATGATGTTAGGAACAAATTATACGAGATTTTCGAGGAAAAGGGCATAGAATATTTGAGAGATGCACTTTTTCATATCGATAAAAAATCTTTTGATAGAATAAATATAAACGATACAAAAAGAAATATCAGAGCGATAGAGTATTTTATTTGTACCGGGAATAAATTCTCAGATACTTTTAATACCATAAGAAAAATTAATGAGGATATAACTTTCAGCTATTATGCACTGGAAATGCAAAGAGATTTATTATATGAAAGAATAAATAAAAGAGTCGATATAATGCTTGCGGATGGTTTGGTTGACGAGGTCAAACAACTTATGAGTAATGGAATAACAAAAGAAAATCAATCTATGCAGGCAATCGGTTATAAAGAAATCATAAAATATCTTGAAGGTGAGTGGGACTATGATTTTGCTATTGAAAAGCTCAAACAATTTTCAAGAAACTACGCTAAAAGACAATTGACATGGTTTCGAAACGATTCAAATGTAAAAATGATAGATGTAAATGAATTTGAAAATGTTTCACAAGTAGTGAAATTCATTGAAAGAGAGGAAAAAATTGAGGGATTTTTATAATTTTTATAATATCGATAAAGATATTGTTGACGAAATTGAGCATGCAGAAACTAAAATAAAAACTCAATTTACGGAAGTAGATAAAATAGTTTTTCACAATCAACAAAAGGTATTGATGGCAATGCAAGATGCAAATCTAGGTTCGGGGGACTTTTTCTGGCCGACAGGTTATGGATATGCGGACCCGGGAAGAGATAAAACCGAAACGATATACAAAACAGTGTTTAACACTGAAGATGCGCTTGTAAGGCCGTCTATTGCGTCAGGGACACATGCTATATATCTTGGACTTGATTCTGTTTTAAATGCGGGCGATGAACTATTATATATCTCAGGCATTCCATACGATACTATGCAAAAATCTTTGGGATATGTGGGAAATGAAAAAAATAATCTAAAATCAAAGGGTGTAAGTGTAAAATATGTACCGCTCGATGAAAATGATAAATTTGATAAAAAAGCGATATTGGATGCAATAAACGACAAAACAAAAGTTGTTGCCATACAAAGATCCACAGGTTATTCTCTAAGAAGAGCTTTTAATATAGAGGAAATAGGAGAAGTAATTGATTGCGTAAAAGCTCACAAGAAAGACGTTATTATTTTTGTAGACAATTGTTATGGAGAATTTACCGAATATGATGAGCCTACAGACGTCGGAGCAGATTTGATGGCCGGCAGCTTAATTAAAAATCCTGGAGCAGGAATCGCTTTTTCAGGCGGATACTTGGTTGGTAAAAAAGATTTGATTGAATGCGCTGCAAACAATTTGACAGCGCCTGGAATAGGGAAGGAAGTAGGTCTTACTTTCGGAACAACCAGATTTACCCTTCAAGGTCTTTTCCTCGCGCCACACGTGGTTGGACAAGCAATGAAGGGCGCATATCTTATCGCACAGGTAATGAAAGATAGAGGCTATAAAATAATTCCGGATGAAACATTTTCGAAAAGCGATATTGTACAAACAATTATATTTGAAGACAAAGAAGCGCTTAAACAATTTACAATCGGAATTCAACAAGCCGGTGCTGTGGATTCATATGCAATTCCAACAGCTTGGGATATGCCGGGATATGAAGACCAGGTTATCATGGCGGCACCTGGATTTGTCGAAGGTTCAAGCATAGAGATAAGCTGTGACGCACCGATAAGAGAGCCATATGCCGCATATTATCAAGGCGGAATAACATATGAACATGCAAAGATTGCACTGATGTTTGGACTTAGAAATCTAGATAAAAATTAATTGAAATTATTTTAACAATCATAAATAACAAAAGATGAAGACAGAAAAATCAAGCGACTTTTCTATTTTTCTTCATCTTTTAGATTGAAGTTACTGAGAGGATTGCTTTCAGTAGCTTTTTTTATGATTTCATTGTCAAGGTGTGTATAGATTTGTGTGGTTGCGACATTCGAATGACCTAAAACTTCTTTTAGCGTTAAAATATCAACATCGCCATATTTATACATCAAAGTTGCTGCGGTGTGTCTCAGTTTATGAACGGTATAATCACTCGATAAACCGGCTTCTTTAACGCGTTTTTCAATCATATGTTGCACAGCCCGATTTGAAATACGATTGTTTTGCTGACTTAAAAACAGCGCGTTTTTGTCCTTTTCGTTGATTAAACTCTCATCAGGCCTTACGGTCAAATAGTCGTTTATTGTGGCGATAGTCGAATCGTTTAAAAAGATTATACGCTCTTTATTTCCTTTACCCACAACAGATGCGCTGTTGTCTTCGTGTATAGAGTCAACATTTAGGCTTACAAGCTCAGATAGACGTAGCCCGCAGTTTAAAAAGACCATCATGATAGCAAAATCTCTTTTTTTGAGAAATAAATTTTTCTCCGTCTCAACGGTCTCTAAAAGCTTTGTAGCATCGTTTAGAGTAAGATATATAGGTAGACGCTTATCAAGCTTAGGATATTCGAGCTCATACGAAGGATTATTGGAAATAACTTTAATCTTTTCGTATAGATACTTATAGAAAGCTCTTATGCTTGCAACTTTTCTAAATTTTGCCGCAGAACCGTTTGAATCAACTCTGTCTTTAAATGCGATATAGGCATACATATCCTGAAGCGTAACACTTTCGAGATATTTGGCATCAATCGATTCGATATTTATATCATCAAAAGAAATGTCTTTTAAATTTTCTTTTCTGAGTCTAATAAATTTTAAAAAGCTTGTTAAGTCATAAGAATATTCTTTAACGGTATTTTTGCTATGACTCTTAACACTCGATAAATAGTCCAAAAAGTCAGTCAAAATCAGTGGCAGACCTGTTTGCACATCAATTCCCCCTCTTTGTCACAAAATAGTTATTTTGTGACAAATTTTATATTTCTATTATACCCCTACTCCAAATAAATGTCAAGCATAAAATTGGAATAGTTATTATAAAATACAATTATAATTTTGCACATTTTGACAAAATAAGAAAAATATAAATCTCAAAAATTAATTATTGCAAAAGCAAATTTTATTATGAGTAAATTTTATCATGAGTAAATTTTATCACATATGACTTATAATAAAAAATGTATCTATAATTTCAGATTATTATATTTATATATAAATTTTCAGATAACACTTCTGATTATAATGGTATTTATAAATTTAGGGTTTATTTATAATAAAAATACTATATCTTTATATATAAAATCTTTTAATATGACCTGCCCTATCAAAAATATAATAGCATAATTTTTTTAAGAATACATAAACAAAAAAGATTTATATTTATCTTCTATAATAAATATAATACTCCATATATCAAATACAATACATGAAATTAGTTTATAACCATATTTTAGATTATAAAATTAATAAAAAATATAAATGATAATATGGTAAATACGTATATTTTTTCAATTTAAACTCATAAAATAACAATAAATCTCTAATAAAATATTGCTTTCGTTCTATCTAATCAAATTTTATGTATAAAAATAGTGCCTACAATGGGCACTATTTTGCTAAATGAGATTTTCTAACCTCTTTAATTACATTAACTTTTATTTGACCAGGATATTGCATTTCTTCTTCAATTCTCTTAGCAATGTCATGAGCCATAACCGTCATTTCATCGTCAGAAACTTTTTCAGGTTTAACAAGAATTCTTACTTCGCGTCCCGCTTGAACAGCATATGTTTTTTCGATGCCGTCAAATGAGTTTGCAATTTCTTCAAGCTTTTCGAGACGTTTGATGTAACTTTCGAGAGTTTCACGTCTTGCACCAGGCCTTGCAGCGCTTATAGCATCAGCAGCTTGCACAAGGAATGCTTCGACAGATTGAGCTTCAACATCATTGTGGTGAGCTTCAATACAGTGGATAACCTCTTTACTTATTTTATAACGTTTTGCAAGATTTACGCCAAGTTCTACGTGGGTTCCTTCGAATTCTCTATCGATACCTTTACCGATATCGTGGAGCAATCCGCCCATCTTAGCAACTCTTACATTGGCTCCGATTTCCTCAGCCATCATCCCTGCAAGGTGTGAAACCTCAACGGAGTGGTCGAGAACGTTTTGTCCGTAACTTGTTCTGTATTTAAGTCTTCCCAAATACTTTTGAAGTTCCGGATTTATACCGTGTAATCCTGTCTCCAAAACAGCATTGTTGCCGGCCTCGGTAATAATCTTGTTGACGTCTTCTTTTGCCTTTTCAACAGTTTCTTCGATTCGCGCAGGCTGAATTCTACCGTCCTGAATAAGTCTTGTAAGAGAAAGTCTTGCAACTTCCCTCCTTATTGGGTCAAAACTCGAGAGCACAACGGCTTCCGGTGTATCGTCAATAATTAAATCAACACCTGTAAGGCTTTCCAAAACTTTTATGTTCCTTCCTTCCCTACCTATAATTCTTCCTTTCATATCGTCATTCGGCAAATCGACAACTGTGACTGTTGTTTCGTTAACATAGTCGGATGCGACTCTTTGAATGACGGAAGATAGAATTTCGCGTGCTGTTTCATCGCTTGCATCCTTGATTTTGTCTTCCATTTGTCTTATACGGATAGCCGTTTCCTGTGTCATTTCGTGATCAAGATCGGCAATAAGAATGTTCTTTGCTTCCTCACGTGTAAGACCTGAAATTTCTTCAAGTTTTTGTTCTTGCGATTTTACTAATTCATCTGCACGTAAATTTTTATCTTCGATATCTTTAATCTTTTGATTTAGCTTATCTTCCTTTTTTTGTAAATTGTCAATTTTTCTGTCCAGGGTTTCTTCGCGACTTATAAGTCTTTTCTCTGTACTTTGGAATTCTCTTCGTCTATCTTTAGATTCTAATTCGAGTTCATCTTTAGATTTTTGAATTTCTTCTTTAGCATTTAAGATTAATTCTTTCTTTTCCGCTTCCCCATCTTTTCTAGCTTCTTCAAGAATTCTACGAGCTTCTTCTTCAGCAGAACCGATAGCTTTTTCGGAAACTTTTTTTCGCAATAAATAACCTACAAAAATACCGCAACCTAAGGAAAATATGAAAATCAGAAAATAATAAACAATTGGCATATATTTTCTCCTTTCTATTTAGTTGTTTAGGTCCTATATCTATTGTAACGCTTTTTTAATTAAAAGTCAATTTAAAAATGGGCTTTTTAAATAAAATTTATACAAAATATTTATTAATACTATTGAATTTCAAATTCAATGTCTTCATCATCATCTGAATTAACATCTTCTTCAATTGAAGATTCTTCAATTAAACCGTTTTTTGTTTTAACAACCTTTGTAATGCCGTCCGTTTGTTCAAGTTCAAAACAGCAGTCTCCTATTGCGGACAGATAGTCGTCGTGAGTAACCATAATAATTTGCCTGTCGTATTCTTCGGAGAAACCCTTAAGATATAAACCTACATTCGGTATATATTCCTTTGAAACATATTTAGCCGGCTCATCGAGTATTATTGGACCGAGGATGCCGTTTCTTGTAAGAATTTCAGAAATAGAAAGTCTAAGTCCAAGGCTGACCACGTCAACTATTCCCCCACCTCTCGAATCCTCTGGCTTTGTAAGATTGTCGGTGTTTCCGTACTCGTCGGTTACATAGAACTCCATTCCTGTTGATTTTTGAGACATTTCATCTTTTATAATAAATCGAATATTTGTTTTAAAAACATATCGTAGACATAATGTCACTATATTTTCTATGATATTCTTCGATTGTTGTCTTGCATATTGAATCGCGTGATTTAAAAGAAGAATTGTTTGTGTGTAGAGTTCGATCGAATCATTTGCATCGGAGATTGTATTCTTGAGTTCTTCAATCTTTTTCTCAAGCATCTCTTTTTTTACTTCGTCGCTTATTATCTCCTTATTTGTATCATCGATGAATTCTTTAATTTCATTAATTTGCATTGTTTTCTTTTATAAGTTGTTCGCAAATTTGAAGTTTTTCTTCGATTTCTTTTGCGATATTGTCGAGGTCTGCCTTTATAGTTTCAGGAGTTGATCCTGCATTTATAATCTCTTTAATGATTTCTTCTTTCTGAGCTTTTAAACTGTCAAGAGTTCCTTGTGCCCTATCTCTTTTTTGAGATGCCTGATCAAGCTCTTTTTTTATTTGATTTGCTCTTTCTTCATAGTTCATTTGTGTATTCCTTTCTAATTTTTTCTATATGTTCTTCGGTTATCATCGAACCGCACATTGGACAAATATTGCTCTTTTGTAATACTTGCAGATAAGAATTTAACTTTTCATTTATTTCAATATCTAAATCATTGATAACATTTTCATAATTTCTTATTTCTGAATTTTTTGAATAAATTGAGTTATATAGAGCATTATACGTACTAAATTTATTGTCTAGATTTGTTACGTAATTTAAATATTTTGACAAGTTCTCGACAAATAGTGGTTCTATGTCCTTTTTCACTTCGTCGACTGTTTTGTCTATAGTGGCAAGCCTATTATTAAGATTTTGCAACAATTGAAATCTATTTAAAATATTTTCGATATCTTTTGTAGTCTTATATATCTTCTCTAAATTTTTAGAGTCGTCTATAATTTTCTCATTAACCTTTTGGGACTCCTCTACCCTTTCAAGATTGCTGTTCATATTAGTGAGTAGATTAAATCTTCTAATCAAATAAATGACATTTTCGAACTTTGGATTTGCATCTTCTAAGAAGTTTGTATTGCGAATAATTTTCATATTTGATTCATATAAAGCTTCATTATTTCTTAGATTCATAAACTTATTATAATAGTCAGCACCTTTTACTAAAAGAGAATTTAATTGATAGTATGTTTTATACGTTTCGTCTACAAATCCCAAGCTTTTAATTGTATTTTCTTCAGTTTTTATTTGCTCAATATTATTGTCCAATCGCTGATTTAAAATCGACAGACTTTCATTCATTTTATTTTTTTGAATAAGTTCTGTATATAATGTCTTCACTTTTTCAAGATTTTCTTTTCTCTCTTCAAGAGTATCATATTCTTTTATTTCCTCTTCAGAAGTTTTCAAACTCTCCTCTGAAGTATTTATTGTCTTTCTAAAGTCTTTAATATTTGAGTTGGCAATCTGAATCGCTCTGTCTATAATATTTACATTTGAAATTGCACCGATAGCTTTGGCCTTCTTTATGCTTGATTCCGAAAGGAGAAATGCACCCTCGAGCTGCGTTTGATATGTTATAGGCGATTCGATTTTATCAGCGATTTCAAACTTCCTAACTCCCGTAATTTCTTGAATTTCTTCGGGAACGGAACTCCCGAAACCGGACAGTTTTTTCGGTTCATCAAAATCCGGATGGTTTATATGGTAGCCGTTAAACTTTTTGTTTCGGATTCTTTTAACGCTATAACCGTCCTTGTATATCAGCTCGACTGAGGCGGATGTTTCGCCTGCTCTTATAAATGCAGTACCTTGAGGTTCATTAAAAAACACCCAACCAAGCGCGCGCAAAATTGCGGTTTTACCAACGTCTGAAGAACCCAATATAACATTTACATGCTCATCCAGATTTAATACTGTGTGCCTGTGAGATTGAAAGTTTTTGATGATAATTGTAGAGATTTTTCTATTATCATTCGATTTACTCATTTTGCGCCTCCGTAACAAGTTCAATGGCTTTATTTCTAACCTCTTCATCAAGACTTTCGGTTATATCAATTTTGTTTAAAAGCTCTCTTATATCCATAATCTTATCAAAATCAATTTTCTCAATTTCATATTTCTGAAGTTCTAGTCTTTGATTTTCTTCCTTATCTCTTAAAATCGCTTCCCTATCGAGCACTTCCTCGCCCGGTTTAGCTGATTTTAAATAAAAGTCCTCAATCTCTATGTCTTTATTCTTCTCGAGCGTAACAATAGAGACTTTCGGTTTTCTTTTAAGCTCGATTTCCGTTGCTGAAACTCTTGCCACAGAGCCGGGATTATAAAAATACTTTTCATCGACTTTTTGGTTTGCAAAACCGGTGTGATAATGACCGCAAAGTGTTAAATCCGCCTTTGTGTGTTTAATGTCATCAATCAAAGTGTATGAGATATTTTTAAATGGCTTTGTAAGAAGCATTCCATGAGCAAAAAGAATGTCAAAATCTGCAAGCTTTTCTTTAACTATATATTTTTCTCTTCCAATATCTGTATCTAAATCCCCGTTGTAAGATGCGGAGTAGAGAGCAACGGACACATCGTCAATACTGAATAAAATAGGTGACGTGTCACTCATAATCGAAAGGAGTCCAAAGTCATCAAGAAGTGGCAATGCAGTTCTGTTTAAACTTTCGACATTGTAAGCATAAATATCGTGATTGCCGGGTACAAAAAATATAGGTCTTTTAAATGATTGCATTATTTTTACAAAACGTCTTATAGTTTGAATCGGAACGTCCGGTCTATCAAGGAGATCCCCTCCATGAACGTAAAAATCAACATCATTATCAGAACCTATATTTTTAATTTCTTGAAATTTTTCCAATAAAGACTCTACATAATTATCTTTTCGTTTACTGGGAGAATTAGCCCTGATGTGAGTATCTGTAAAGTACAAAAATTTCATATTAAATTAGACCTATTTTTCTTCGCTTTCCGCCACGTCAACATCTTTTTGGTCCATCACTTCATCTTCTCTGTTGAGATGACTCATATAATTTTCCTTCGGAATAGGTCTCAAGTTATAAATTTCTCTTATTTGAGAATCTATTTCATACATGCTTTCAGGATTTTCTCTGAGCCAAGATTTCGAGTTTTCAGCACCTTGTCCGATATTTTCTCCGTTATATGAGAACCAGCTTCCTGCCTTTTTTATGATATCATTTTTAACTGCGACATTTAGAATATCACCTTCTTTTGAGATACCTGTTCCGTACATAATATCAAATTCAGCAGTTTTAAATGGAGGAGCGACTTTATTTTTTACAACCTTTGCAACGGTTTTTGAGCCGATCATTTCATCGCCTTGTTTTATAATTTCTTTTCTTCTGATTTCAAGTCTTACAGTTGAATAGAATTTAAGAGCTCTACCGCCTGTTGTTACTTCAGGATTTCCGTATCCTCCGACTTTTTCTCTGACTTGGTTAATAAAAACACATGTGGTCTTTGAAATATTAATAGCTCCCGTCAATTTTCTCATAGCTTTACTCATAAGTCTTGCGTGTGCACCGACTTGAAGGTCGCTCATTTCACCGTCGATTTCAACTTTAGGTACAAGAGCTGCAACAGAGTCGATAACGATGATGTCAACTGCACCGCTTCTTACAAGTGATTCTGTAATTTCAAGAGCTTGTTCACCATAGTCCGGTTGCGAAATGATAAGTTCATCGACATTAACTCCCAAATTTTTTGCATATGCAGGGTCGAGAGCGTGTTCGGCGTCGATAAATGCAGCAGTGCCGCCGAGCTTTTGAACTTCGGCAATCATGTGTAAACTTACAGTGGTCTTACCGCTACTTTCAGGACCGTAAACTTCAATAATTCTTCCCTTTGGAATTCCCCCTATTCCAAGAGCTATGTCAAGATCGATACTTCCTGTAGGAATAGATGCAACTTGCATTGAAGTCTTGTCTCCAAGCTTCATTATCGAACCCTTACCGAATTGTTTGGTTATTTGCTCCATTACCTTCTCTAAAGCTTTTTCTTTTTCACTCATTATATTAATCCTCCATTAATTATTTTATATACTTTTTCCAGTGCTATTTTTGTGGCGGTTTCTCGAATAAATTCCCTTGTGTTGTCAATATAAAACTCTTTATAAATAGTTCTTATATCGCCGCCTTCTCTGAATGCGATTCCAATAAAAAACTTTCCTGTTTCAGGGTCATCACCCGGTCCCGCATATCCTGTAGTTGCGATTGCGATGTCTGAGCCTGTAGTATTTAGGGCGCCAAGCGCCATCTCACATACAACTTCTTTTGAAACGACAGTGTACGCGTTTATGGTTTCATCCTTAACTCCCAAAAATTTTTCTTTCGCCTTTATCATATATGTCACAAGTCCCGCAACAAGTACATTTGAACATCCGGGAATGTCTGTGAGAGATTTAGCAATATATCCACCTGTAAAACTTTCCGCGGTGGATATTGTCAAATTTCTTTCTATTGCAGAGTCGACAACTTTTTTTGAAAGATTATATAAGTTTTTCTTCACCGTTTCCTCCGAAAACAACTGAAACATTGTCTTTAATATAAACGATTAAAGATATTACCGCCAAAACTACACTGGCATAAATTGTATAAATTCCGATATTTAAGAAATTGTTCAAATACGGGACATTGTTTGAAAACAAAACTATTAATATTCCTATTAATTGAACTACTGTTTTTAGCTTTCCCCAAAAGTTTGCGGCAATTGTTACACCGTTTTGCGCTGCCATCAATCTGAATCCGCTGATAATAAATTCTCTGAAAATGATTATGATAACTAAGACAGCGGAAATAATTGATTGTTCAACAAAAATTGTGAGTGCGCTTAAAACCAAAATTTTATCCGCAAGCGGGTCCATAAATTTTCCGAAAACTGTGATTTCATTATTTTTTCTGGCAAGATAACCGTCAAGGGTATCTGTCAAAGCTGCAATTGTAAAAACTATACCGGAAATATATGTCTCTCTGTAAATATAAAATAGAGCTATAAATACAGGCACAAGACAAATCCTTAAAACGGTTAATTTATTAGGCGTATTCATGTTAATTTACCTCCTCGGCATAAATGTCATATTCGTTATTGTCTTTTACTATTATATCATAAAAGTCGCCTATATTTAACATTTTATCTGATTTTATATAAACTAAACCATCGATTCCCGGCGTATCCATATAAGTTCTACCGATGTATGAATCCTCATCCTTATTTTCGATTAGAGCCTCATATTTGTTGCCGATTTTTGAATGCAATTTTTCAAATGAGATTTTGGATTGCAGCTTCATAATCTCATTCCATCTTCTCGCCTTTTCCTCTTCTGAAACTTTGTCTCCAAGTTTATATGCAGGTGTGCCCTCTTCCAAACTGTATTGGAACACTCCGACTTTATCGAGTTTTGCATCTTCTATAAAAGTTTTTAGTTCACTAAAAGCTTCTTCCGTTTCATTAACAAATCCGACGATTAATGTCGTTCTTATGATAATATCCGGAATTTCGCTTCTCAATTTTTCAATCAAGTTATATGTTTCAGCTTTTGTTATACGTCTTCCCATAAGTTTTAAAACGTCATCGTTTATGTGTTGAAGCGGCATATCTACATATTTGCAAACTTTATCGCAAGTTTTCATCGCATCTATCAGCTCGTCATTAAATCCTTCCGGATACATATAAAGAACTCTTATCCACTTGATTTCCTCAACCTCATTTAAAACTTTAAGCAGTCTAGCAAGCGATTTTTTACCGTATATATCCATTCCATAGTCGGTTGTGTTTTGGGCAATTAAAATGATTTCCTTTGTGCCGTTTTCCGCAAGATATCGAACTTCATCCAAAATATTTTCAATAGGACGAGAGCGCATTTTCCCACGCAGTTCCGGAATAATACAATATGTGCAGTGATTGTTGCAACCTTCGGAAATTTTAACGAATTGCGTGGTTTTAAAATCGACTCTCTTTGAATACTCGACATATGGGGAATTGATATTTCCAACATATGCCTCTCTTTTCCCACTCTTCATATCACTGAAGATTTGATTTATCTTTTCGATTTCACCGGTTCCGATTATAGCATCAAGCTCCGGAATTTCATCAAGCAAATCATTCGGATATCTTTGACCGAGACATCCTGCAACAACCAAAAATTTAAGATTTTCCTTTTTCAGTTCGGCAAGCTCGAAAAGCGTTTCAATTGATTGGGTCTTTGCATCGAGAATAAAACTGCAGGTGTTCACAACCACTATGTCAGCGCTCTCAGGGTTTTCGACCACATTGTATAAGTTCTTATCCAAAATAGAAATCATTACCTCTGTGTCTATATCATTTTTCGAACATCCGAGAGTTAAAAAATATACATTGTCTTTATTCTTCATCTTTGTGTAACACCTCATCCAATTCATTTAGAGAAACAAGCACACTTCTAGGCTTGCTTCCTTCACTCGGTCCAACTATCCCCATCGCTTCCATCTGGTCGATAATTCTTGCTGCCCTGGAATAGCCGATTCTTAATTTTCTTTGTAAATACGAAATACTTCCTTGATTGTCCTTGACGACAAGAAGCGCTGCATCTTCAAAGAGTTCGTCTTCAAATTCGTTGTCCACACTCGACTGTGCGCCGCCGGACTTTATTTCATCTTGAATATTTGTATTGTACTGATTTTCATAATTGTTTTCTTTTATATATTTTACAACTTGTTCAATTTCATGGTCTGAAACAAACGGACCTTGAAGCCTTACAGGGCTCGATTGAGACCTGTGAAGGAAGAGCATGTCCCCTTTTCCAAGAAGCTTTTCGGCGCCCGCCATATCGAGAATTGTTCTCGAGTCAACTTGCGAACTTACTGCAAATGAAATTCTTGATGGAATATTTGCTTTAATCGTTCCGGTGATGACGTCGACGGACGGTCTTTGAGTTGCGACAATTATATACATCCCCGCTGCTCTAGCCATTTGAGCAAGTCGTGAAATGCTTTCTTCGACTTCTTTTCCGCTGACAAGCATCAAATCCGCAAGTTCGTCTATAATAATAACGATTTGTTTCAATTTTTCCATCGAATCGTCGAGTTCAGCTTTTTCGTTATATCCTTTTATGTCGCGCGCATTGTTTTGAGCAAAGAGCGCATATCTTTTTTCCATTTCGGTCACCGCCCATTGAAGTGCGGCGCTTGCTTTTTTTGCATCAGTAACAACCGGAATCAAAAGATGTGGAATGCCGTTGTAGACTGAAAGTTCAACAACTTTCGGGTCAATCAAAAGAAGCTTTACGTCTTTCGGCTCCGCTTTATATAAAATGCTCAAAATTATCGAGTTTATACATACACTTTTCCCTGAACCTGTCGCACCTGCAATTAAAAGGTGCGGCATATCGGCAATGGTTGTGATTATATTCTTCCCTTCGATATCTTTTCCAAGAGCAACGGAAGTCTTGTCCTTTGAATCTTTGTATTCGTCGGACATAAGCATTTCTTTTAAAGACAAAACGTCTTTTTCGTCATTCGGCGTTTCAATTCCAACCCTACTCTTTCCGGGAATTGGAGCAACAATTCTGATGTCGCGGCTTTCAAGCGCAAGACACAAATCGTCCTGTAGATTTACAATTCTTGATATCTTAACTCCAACAGCGGGCTTGAGTTCATAAACAGTTACCGTAGGTCCTCTGTTTATATTTTCAACTGTGACGTCGATGCCGAAACTTGCCAAAGTCTTTTCGATGATTTTCGCCTTTTCATTGAGTAAAGATGTATTTATATTTTTAATCTTCTTAGAATTTTTTAAAATAGAAATCGGCGGAAATTCGTATTTTTGAATCACTTCATCGTTTGCGTTTGTATCAATCATTGTGATTTGAGCGGCTTCTGTATCTTCGTTTGTTTTAATTTTTTCTTCAAAAAGTGGAACCTCAACTTTTTCTTGCGGTTCTTCTTTTTCGATTTTAGTTTCTTTTTCATCTTCGGGAAATTCGTTATAAGTATTTATAAGTGGCGCTTTTCTCTCTGATTCTTCAATGGAATCAGGTTCATCTTCAAAAGTTATATCCTTTTCAAAGTCATTCTTTACTCTTGAGACATCTTTTGTTTTATCGCGCAATGCTCTGTCCGGGTTAACAATCGGTCGTCTTTCTTTAATTTTTGTGTACCCGTTTGAAATTTTTTCTTCGATTTTATTTACACATACTTCCGTCCCTTCGACGAGTTGCTCTTTCTTTAGATTAAACATCGAGAATAGCTCAACTAAAAGTATAACTGCCAGGAATATAAATAGTCCTGTATCGCCTAAAAACGCCCTTATAGGATGCGAAATAACCGCTCCTATATATCCACCACCTTTAAACTCCGATGCGACTTCAAGAGTGTTACTCATGTGTCCTTTAAAATTATCAAAAGGCACGCTTACTCCGTCCATAAATACCATAAATAGAATCGATAAAATCAAAATATGAACTATATATTTTTTTTTCTTTTCGCGAAGTTTTCTAAAAAGAAGCACAAATGAAATAAGCATTATTGTGAAAGGCAGAATTTTTCCGTACCATCCGAAAAGTCCCTTCAAAAATGAACTTACAAATTTACCGACAATTCCGGTGTTTTCAAATGTCATAAATAGAATGAGAAAGAAACTCAGTAAAAAAAGGCAAATACCCAAATAAATAAGATTTTGCTCTTTTGATAATGTATTTTTATTATTCTTTTTTATAGGTCTTTTTCTTCTATTTGTTGACATAAAATCACCATCACTTTATAAAAAATGTTATTATTGCTATTACAAGCAAATATGCTGAAAAATATTTTAGTTTGTTTTTATTTATTAAATCAAGTAAAAACTTGAGAGAGAGCACGCCGACTACAAATGAAACTATGACTCCGACTATTAAGGGAAACGAAAAACTTGCACTTTCTCCAGTCTTTACCACATCGCGAATACCAAAAATGAATGCTCCGAATGTTGCGGGAAGGCTAAGTAAAAAAGAGAACTTTGCAGCTTCAGACTTTTTTATATCAATACTTGTTGCAGCAAAAATTGTAGAGCCGCTTCTTGAAATACCCGGTAAAATTGCAAGACCTTGCACCATACCGATGCCGATTGGTCCGAAAATATTTACGTCATAAATGTTTTTAGTGCCGTTAAAATAATCTGTAAAATAAAGCAAAACTGCAGTTATAAGAAACATGAAACTTATAAATTTCATATTGCTGTAAAAACTTTCGAAAGTGTCCTTAAATGCGACCCCGATTATTGCTGTCGGAATACTTGCGATAATAATATAGAGCGCTATTTTTTGGTCGCCGTTTATTTTTTGTCTATCCTTTTTAAAGAGATTTGCGATAAGATTAATAAATTCTTTTATAAGATTTAAAACATCTTTTCTAAATACAAATAAAACGGATAAAAATGTGCCGAAATGAAGCATTTGGGCAATGAAAAGCCCGGGTTCCTCGAATCCTAAAACTCTTTCTAAAACTGCGAGATGACCGGAGCTAGAAATAGGGAGAAATTCGGAAGTTCCTTGTATAATTCCCATAAGTATCATTTTTAGAAATTCAATCATACGCCGGAGGAGCCGAATCCCCCTTCACCCCTTTCCGTGGAAGACAATTCTTCATTTACAACAAACTCGATCGGCTCATATTTATTAAGTACCATTTGAGCGATTCTGTCTCCATTTTTTACAACGAATTCATTTTGACCGAAATTGACCAAAATTACGCACAGTTCACCTCTATAATCGGAATCGATTGTTCCGATACCATTTGCCACACCGATGCTGTTTTTAAGAGCAAGACCCGATCTTGCCCTCACCTGAATCTCATAACCCTTTGGAATCTCAAGATAAAGCCCGGTAGGAACTAACTTTACTTCTCCGGGCTTTATTTTGATGTCGCTTGGAACGAATGCACGAATATCCATTCCGGCGGCTCCGCTTGTTTGATATTCAGGAAGCGCATTATTACTTTTGTTAATAATTTTGACTTCCATTTAATCACCTTTAATTATTTGAATTTTTTTCTCTGTCTTCGTGGCGTTTTGAACGTCTCGGACCTTGGTTGTTTCTGTGGCTGTCGGAGCGTCTGTTTTGATTTTTATTTTCACCCTCTTCAAGACCTTCAGGCTTTGGAAGAAGTGCTTTTCTTGACAAATCAATTCTGCCTTCATCATCGATTCCGATAACCTTTACTTCGACTTCGTCGCCGACTTTATATACATCTTCAACTTTATCTATTCTCTTGTAGTCGATATTTGAAATGTGTAGGAGACCTTCCTTGCCGTTTAGAACATCGACAAATGCACCGAATTTCATAAGTCTTGTAACTTTACCGGTGTATATTTCTCCGACTTCAACATCTTTTGTAATATCGAGCACCATTTGTTTTGCAGCATTGCCCATTTCGGAATCAGCGCTTGCAATGAGTACTGTTCCGTCGTCTTCAATATCAATCTTAACGCCTGTCTTTGCGATGATTTGGTTAATTACCTTTCCTCCAGGTCCAATGACATCTCTAATCTTATCAGGGTCGATGTTGAGCTGAATAATGCGAGGTGCATATTTTGAAATTTCAGCTCTCGGTTCGCTTATTGCATCGTGGATAACATCAAGGATTTGCATACGTGCTTTGTGTGCAGCTGCAAGTGCTTCTGAAAGAACTTCGCGACTTACACCCTTGATTTTAATGTCCATTTGTAGAGCAGTGATACCGTCTCTTGTTCCTGCAACTTTAAAGTCCATATCTCCCAAGTGGTCTTCGAGACCTTGGATGTCTGTAAGAATTGCCATCTTATCACCGGCTTCGTCAGTGATAAGACCCATAGCAATACCTGCAACAGGTTTTGTAATTGGAACGCCGGCGTCCATAAGAGCGAGCGTTGAACCGCAGATACTTGCTTGAGATGAACTTCCGTTTGAACTTAAAACTTCGGAGACAACTCTGATTGTGTATGGGAAATCTTCTTGACTTGGAATTACCGGTACAAGCGCTCTTTCAGCGAGTGCTCCGTGTCCGATTTCGCGTCTTCCCGGTCCTCTTAAAGGTCTTGTGTCGCCGACTGAAAACGGTGGGAAATTGTAGTGGTGAATATATTTCTTTTCATATTCATCGTCCATTCCGTCAATAATTTGTGCGTCTGAGCCAACTCCGAGGGTTGCAATACTTAAAACTTGCGTTTGTCCTCTTTTAAAGAGACCTGAACCGTGTGTTCTAGGTAGGATACCTGCTTCTGCTGAAAGCGGTCTGATTTCGTCAAACTTTCTCATATCAGGTCTGATATGGTCTTCCAAAATTTCACGTCTTACTTCGTTATAAAGAAGTTTGTCGATTGAAGCGCTTATACTTAAACCGTCTTCAGGGAAACTTTCAGACATTTCAGATTTTATTCTGTCTGTAACTACGTCTGTCAACTTTACACGAACGTTTTTGTCTGCATTGTTCATTGCATCGTACAAATCTTGTCCGTATTTTTCTTCGATTGCAGCAAAAACCTCAGGATTTATTACAAACGGTGTGAATTCCTGTTTCTCTTTGCCGACTTCTTCTTTTATTTCATTTATAAATTTGCAGATTTTCTTGATTTCTTCATGTGCTGTCATTATTGCATCGAGCATTTCATCTTCGGAAACTTCGAAAGAACCTGATTCGACCATCATGATAGCTTCTTCGGTTCCTGCAACCGTAAGATTGATCTCTGTTTTTTTAAGTTCATCTTTTGTCGGGTTAATAATATATTCCCCATCAATATATCCCACTTGAACGGCACCTGTCGGTCCTTCAAAAGGTATGTCCGAAATTGTGAGCGCAATTGAAGAGCCTATCATTGCTGTGATTTCAGATGATGCATCCGGATCACTTGAAAGAAGGCTTGCAATAATTTGCACGTCATTTCTATATCCTTCAGGGAAAAGCGGTCTTAGCGGTCTGTCAATAAGTCTGGATGTCAAAACTGCGTGTTCACTCGGTCTTCCCTCTCTCTTTATAAAACCTCCCGGAATTTTTCCGGCGGCATAATATTTTTCTTCGTAATCAACACTCAAAGGGAAAAAGTCAATACCTTCTCTCGGTGTTTTGGAACTTGTTGCTGTAACAAGAACAACGCTATCTCCATATCTTACCATACAAGCTCCGTTGGCTTGTTCTGCGTATTTACCGATGGTAACGGATAGCTCTCGACCTGCCAGGTCGAATTTAAATATCTTCTCCATATTTCCTCCTTAATTCTCATATTTATTATAACACAAATTGTTAAAAATACCTAATTTTTAATAAAAAAAAGATTATGAAATATATCTTTTTCATAATCTTTATATTAATATCTGGCATTTATATAGTCATCAATGAGGCTCTTTCTCTTACCCTCAATAAAGCAATTATTTTCTTTTAAATTGTTCAAAAGCCAATCTGCAGTTGAATGAAAGATAGCTTTGTCGTAATCCAAAAACACAATTTCATAAAGCTTGTCTTTCAAGAACTTACTCTTTGATTTCACATAATACGCTTCAACATTTTCGTATTCAACTAAATTCAACATATACGATATATCCAGGTTCTTTTTGTGATATTGGTCGTCGGATTTGTGTCTGTAGCTAAGAGCTACGCGAGGATGTTTCCCACGTTTTTCCAAATCTATGGCGACACTTCTGTAATATTTCGCCATAATGTTGTAGTATTGGTAGTTGAAAATCCCCTTTTCCATTGAATTGACCCTTGCAAATGGAGTTGCTCCGATTCGTAAAAGAAAATCATAATTTTCCCTTATAAAAGTCGGTTTGTCCATATCGCCATTTTCAAGTTGCATGATTAAAAAGGATCTATTTTCAAAGAAACTTTCAAAAAGACCCTTTTTTCTGTAATACATATTTTAGTCCTTTCTAATAGACTATTTTACCTCAATTGCGTTTTCCTTCATTTCTTCAGGAACTTCGTCTAAACTAAAATCAACGTTTATATAAATTTCACATTCAGATCTCTTTGCAACAATTTCGAGTTCGTTGTAAACAGATGAAAGATTTTCAGCTTTGATTGGAATGATTTTGTAGATACTGTCTACATAAATTTTTCCCAAATCGAAGTCCATTGCAAGCATACCGCTCAAGAATCCGTATAGTTCCGGAAGTGTTTCAACGCCATAGTCCTTTGCGTTTATAAGTCTTACTTCGTGTTTCAAAGTGAAGATGTGTTCATTATCAACATCTACAAATGCGATGTTTCCGTTACCGGATTCGATTTCCTTGTTTGCTTCTTCAATAAGCCATCTTGTCTTTCCTGCTCCCTTAGCACCCAAAATAAATTTTACCATAATGACCTCCTCTAAATCTGAGTTATTTCTCTTTTATATTAAAGTAATACCCAATTGGTATAAGAATTAAACAATTATTCTTCGTCTAATTCTGCTCTTTCTTCAAACTTGTCGCAAACTTCATCGAGTTCGTCTTCGTCTTCAATCACGTCGAGAGTGAAAGCGCCGTCACCATCATCTGTATATCTGTAGATGTAAACCAATTCTTCTTCATTGTCATCAAGAGGCAAAAGCACCATATATTCTTTTTCCCCTATTGCGAAATGGTCAAGTACAGCACATTCCGATTCTTTATCATCCTCAAAAGTGATGTTCACAGTATCATATTCTACCATTTCATCTTCATCATGGCAGTCGCATCCGCATCCGCAAGTGCATTCATGTTCATCATCATGATGATGTTTTTTGTGTTCGTCCATTTTAAACCTCCGAGATTTTATTTGTATATGATATATACCACTACAAATCTATTTTTATGCAAATTTTTACAGTTTAAATTAAATTATTCAAAAATTAATTTAAATCAGTGAAAAATTAAAATACATATCCAAATCGATTATATCATTGGCGATGATTTAATTCAATCAATAATGATATAGTTCTTTGTTATAAAAAGTTATTTAAATTTAGAGTCCACTCTACTTGTCAAAATTTTCTATAATAGACTTTTTTATTTCTTCCAAGTCCCACAAATCGATTACCTCGCCCATGGACTTAATAATTTTATTGTGGACATCGGAGATGTTTTTTTCAGAAACAATTTCAATCGAGCTGTTTTTAACAAAATCATCGGAGATATAATTCATTAAATAGCTGATTATATCGGATTTTATTTTTTCACCGATCTCTTGGTTTGCAAGCGCAACAAGTATGACCTCGTAATATTTATTTCTTATAAAGGTCAAAAGTTCGCTTATAATTGTCGAAGGGTCTCCCTCCTCAATGTCAAACAAAATTCTGAAAAAAAGACTCCAGTTGAAATCTTTTCGAATGATTTCTTTTAAGCGTTCCCCGATTTTCTTTGTAAACGGATCGGAATAAGAAATTTTTTCAGGAAATTCAACATGTTCCTGAAAATCTATAGTTTGGCTCTCTAAAAATTTCATTCTTTTTAAAAGGCGTAAAAATTCAGACATATATACCTCTTCTCCGCCGTCAATCTTCATAAATAGATAGTCTATAATGGCGTCGCAGGAGCTTCTGAAGTCGACCGTAAAGCCGAGGTCGTGGCGAAGCTTTTTGTAGTATATATCGTGCAAATTTTTCGAAAGTATAACCTTCACTTCGTTTTTCACGGCGTCCTGTGAATTGTTTGCGCTGTCGTTTATGTGATTGTAAAGAAGCATGAGCTCCCTGTCAATCATTTCAAGATTTTCCTTTATAGAGCCCATAACGTCAACAATAAAACGCTCGGTCAAGCTATAGTTGAAATTTTTATAAAGAATTTTATGGTCAATATCACCCCAAAAAACATTTACAAGGCTCTTTATTTGAAGTTCAAAACAATAGTTTATATCGCCGTCAATATATTTGCCGTCGATTTTATAAATCCCGAATCCGTTCTTTTGTAGAGTCGGTTGTTTTTCGTTCATATCCAGGAAAATATGGTCGTTTAAAAATGAATGATAGTACCCGTTTTCAGATTTCACTCTAAAAAGATTTGCTATTTCATTGCATATTTTTCTTTCGTCATCGATAAATCTGCACTCGATTCTTACGCCTATGATATCCGAGAGATGGCTCAAAAGCATCTCCGGAGTACCATAGCTCAGATAAAGATTGTTTCTTAAAATCTTTTCTTTTAAGCTGTCTTCAGCTTTTACACGAGTTTTAACATCGATGAAATGGTCTTTTGAAAAAAAAGTTTCAGAAAAAAATGTGTCCAATTCTTTTTCTATTTTTTCAAGTTCACTTGATTTTTCACTTAATAAATTTGCCGTGTCTTCGACAAATTCAAAAATATCGAGTTGCATTTTAGACTAAAATTTCAACCTTCGTATTTTTCTTTAACTCTTCGACAACTGCCTTGTAGTGTTCAAGCTGTTTTTGTCGCATGAGTTCTTTCTTAGCTTCTTCTCTAACCATATCGTCATCAGGTTTTTGAACTGAGTTGATTTTGTTGAGTTTAATTACGTGATATCCGAATTCTGTCTTTACAGGTTTTGAAATTTCGCCTTCTTTCATATTGAAAACGGCATCTTCAAATTCCTTGACCATTTGACCCTTTGTGAAATCGCCCAAGTTTCCACCGTTTTCTTTTGAAGGACATGTGGACATTTCTTTTGCAACTTCCTCGAATGATTTTTCTTCAAGCTTTTTGATTGCTTCGTTTGCTTCTTCTTCTGTTTTAACCAAGATGTGTGAAGCATTGACGAAAGGTCTGTCGAAATCGCTCTTGTGTTCTTCTACAAACTTGTCGATTTCTTCTTTTGAAGGTTCAGCTGCTTCGTTTATAACTTTTTGATAAGCATAACTCTTTAGCAAATTGTTCTTTGTCATTTCAAGAGTTTTTGTAAAATCTTCGTCATTTTCATAATTTTTTTCTTTTGCAAGATTTAGCATCAATTCTTGATTTACAAGTTCTTCGAGAATTGTTTTAAATCCGTCAGGTTGGTTCATGAAATGTCTAACGATGCTTTGGTCGATTGATTGCAAAAATAACGCAAAATCGCTATTTTTGATTTCCTTATCTCCAACTTTTGCTATTACAATGTCTTGTGTTTCTTGTTTTTCTGTCATTACTTATCTCCTTTTTTTATTTCAAATTTTATTTCCTTGTCGTTTAATTTTGTGGCTTCCAAATTGTCCAAATTTTCAAATGAAACATCTATTGCAAGTGTTTCGTATTTGATTGTGTCCATATATGTTTCGAGGGCTTTTTTGACCTCATTGTCACATTCCACTTTGATTTCAATTCTGTCCGAAACATCCAAGTCCAAATTTTTTCTTTCTTGTTGAATCTTTGAAACGAATTCACGCATATAACCTTCGTCTAAAAGTTCTTTTGTTAGATGCGTATTTAAGAGCACATATAAATCATTTTCAAGTTGAACGTCATATCCTTCTTTTGCATCAACTCTGATTTCTACGAATTCTTTGTCGATTTTGTAGTCTGTTCCGTCAAGCGAAATGTTCATAGAATTTGATTCGATTTCTTTAACAAAATCGTGTTTGTCGACTTCTTTCAAATATTTAGCAAATTTTGAAATGTCTTTACTCATAACAGGACCGGCAACTTTAAAGTTCGGCTTCAAATCGAAGATCATAAACTCGCTGACATCGGATTCATAGTCAATTTCTTTGATATTTAGTTCTTCTTTGATTAGTGAATCCAAATCCCCGATAATTTCTTTATATTTGTTGTCGACAACGATTGATTCAAGCGGTTGTCTAACTTTGATGTTTACCTTTTCTCTTGCGGATCTTCCAAGTGAAACGATATTTCTTACCAAGTCGATTTTTTCTTCGAGTTCAGTGTCGATAAGCTTTTCGTCATATTCCGGATAATCTTCCAAGTGAACGCTCTTCTTGTCGGTCAATTTTTGGAAGAGTTCTTCCGCAATAAAAGGAGTTATCGGAGCAACGAGTTTCGAGAGACCGAGTAAAATTTCATAAGTGGTTCTGAATGCTGCGTCTTTTGAATCCCCTTCTTCTCCCCAGAATCTTCTTCTGCTTCGTCTGATATACCAGTTCGAAAGGTCTTCGACTATAAAGTCGATTATAGCCTTTGAAATCTTTGTGAGTTCAAATTCCCTTATATTATTCTCTAAAAGTTTAATAAGACTGTTGTATCTAGAGATGATCCACTTGTCGAGCTCGTCACGTCTTTCGACCGGAATTTCGATTTCTTCCGGATTTTTCTTTTCACTTTCGACATAAAGTGAGAAGAATGTGTAAATATTCCTTAGAGTTCTGATATATTTTGACTCAACTTCTTTAAGTCCGTCTTCGTCAAACTTTGTCGGAAGCCAAGGAACACTTACGTAGATTACATAGAATCTTGCAACGTCGGCGCCGTACTTTTCAAAGATTTCAAACGGGTCAACTGTATTTCCCTTTGACTTACTCATTTTTTTGCCGTTTTTATCGAGCACCAAATCGTTTACAAGAACATTTTTGTAAGGCGCCTTTCCGGTCATATATGTTGAAATTGCAAGGAGACTGTAGAACCATCCTCTAGTTTGGTCAATTCCTTCACAAATAAAATCTGCAGGGAAATATTCATCCAAATCGTCCTTGTGCTCAAACGGATAGTGAAGTTGTGCAAAAGGCATTGCACCCGAGTCGAACCAAACGTCGATAACGTCGGTATAACGAGTCATTTTGCCGCCGCATTTTTCGCATTTTATGTGACAGTCATCAACATACGGTCTGTGAAGGTCGATGCTTTCGTCGATTTCTTCAATGGACCTTTCAACAAGTTCTTTTCTGCTGCCGACACTCGTAATTTCGCCGCATTCTTCGCATTTCCAAATCGGAAGCGGAGTGCCCCAATATCTGTTTCTCGAGAGTGCCCAGTCGTTTAAATTTTCAAGCCAGTTTCCAAAGCGCTTTTGTCCCACAAAATCAGGGAACCATTTCACGCCGTTGTTGTTTTCAATAAGCTTGTCTTTAAACGCAGTTACATTTATATACCATGACGGCTTTGCATAGTAAATTAAAGGTGTGTGACATCTCCAACAGTGCGGATAATTGTGTTCAACCTTTTGTTTTTTAACGATTTTATGCTCTTCTTTTAAATAATCAAGAATTTTAGGATCCGCTTCAAAAACAAACATGCCGTCCCAGAATCCTGTGCTATACTTCCCTTCGTCATTTACAGGATTTAAAACCGGCAAATCATATTTTTTACCGACTTGATAGTCGTCTTCACCGAATGCCGGTGCGATGTGAACAATACCTGTACCGTCGGTAGTTGTAACATAGTCCGCAAGAACCAAATAAAAAGCTTTTTTGTCCGGTTTAAGCATAGGAATCAATTGCTCGTACTCGATTTTTTCAAGACTTGTACCGTCAACTGTTTCGACGATTTCATAATCCTCCGTAACATCTTTCATAACTGAAGATACAAGAGATTCTGCCATCCACCAATCTTCTCCCGTTTCATTTAAATGAAGTTTGACATACGAAACTTCCGGATGCACAGCGAGTGCAACGTTTGACGGAAGTGTCCAAGGAGTTGTGGTCCATGCAATGAAATATTCATTGTCTTTGTCCGCTCTTTTGAATTTAACATAGCAAGTTACGGTTTTGATGTTTTCATAACCTTGTGCAACTTCGTGCGATGCAAGTCCCGTTCCGCATCTCGGACAGTACGGAAGAATTTTGTGACCTTCATACAAAAGTCCGTCTTTAAACATTTTGTTTAAAATATTCCATACAGATTCTACATAATCATTGTGGAAAGTTACATACGGATTGTCGAGGTCAATTTCATAACCCATTCTTTCCGTCATTTTTCTCCAAAGAGATTCATATTGGAAAACGGAATCTCTGCATTCTTCGTTAAACTTCTTAACGCCGTATGCTTCAATGTCTTTCTTGTTGTGAAGTCCCAATTTCTTTTCAACTTCAATTTCAACAGGAAGTCCATGTGTGTCCCAACCTGCTTTTCTTTGAACGTGTTTTCCCTTCATAATGTTGTATCTACAGGTTAAATCCTTTAATGTTCTACTTACAACATGGTGAATGCCCGGCTTGCCGTTTGCAGTCGGCGGGCCTTCAAAAAACACAAACTTTTCATTGCCTTCTCTTATTTTTTCAGACTCATGCAATAAATCGATTTTATTCCAATAATTTATTATTTTGAGTTCACGCTCATTGACCGATGAATTATCTAATGGTCCAAATTTGGTCATTTTTACCTCCTAACAAAAAAATCCCTCAACTATTATAAAAATAATCGAGGGACGAATTTACATATCCGCGGTACCACCTTCGCTTGCGAATGCCACTTTAAGTAATTAACGCTTAACTGACGCCCATTTTGGGAAAAACGAAGCTGATACCGACAAATTGAATTTTGCAACCTCTCACCGTACGTTGCTCGCTAAAAAAATTCATTATCTGTCGCGGTCTTCTTTCTTCATTCTATACTATTATAAACTTTTTGTCAACAACTCAAGCTCTTTTCTGAGCTCGAATAATTTTGAATTCTCTATTTCTACATCGTCGTATTTTATAGGCTCGCCTTTTTTTATTGCACGCAAAACTTTAACATTTTCCGACGACAATCCGTACGGCATATAATTCATCTCTCTCGATGTGGAATAGGTCATAATTTTTCCGTAAACGGTCTTTCCTCCCGGACCGTCCAATAAATCGCCAGGTTTCAAATCTTTTTTTGCGATTGCAACTGTATCCGCAACCGGTTTTAAAGGAATCGGGCAAATTGTCGGAAGATTAAAGAAATAAGCTTGAAGAATTGTGATCGGCACTTCGATACTTGTCAAATGAAACGGTCTATATAAAACATAATTCGGCCCGTCCCCCACTTTTAAAAATCGCATCTCGTGGTCTATAAAATCGTTCGGCGCCTTCACAAGCACAAAAACTCCCGGCGCAATTCCCATAACATATTCACAAACATTATATGAATCGAGAACGCCGACTTCGGATTTCAGTTTTAAATTTTTGTCGAGATTTTTTATATCGGAAACAATTCCGTGGCAACCCGGCACATCCGGTTTAAACCCTGTGGCGTTGCACATGAGAGTGAGTTCTTCCATCGTCTTTGAGCCGTCGACAAATGAAGCAAGCATATAAGGTCTTATGCCCTTTTCATTCGCTTCCATCTCAACTGTTTCGTAATTTGCTTCGTAATCGAGCGGATTGTTTTTGCCCTTGCCGATTGCAAGCACTTCAAAACCCAAAAGTTTTGCAAAGTCATAAAGCTCTTTTACAGTTCCCGGTTCGTCACCTGCAATTCCGGTGTAAGTGACGTTTTTCTCTCTCGCTTTTTCGGCGAGTAACGAGCCGACCACAACGTCGCACTCCACATTTAGACTAACTATATGCTTCCCGTGTTTAATTGCTTCAGAAGCGATTTTAGCGCCTTCGTACGGGTCGCCTGTTGCATCGACAAAAACATCTATATCTTTGAGCCCGAAAAAATTGTAAAGATCATTCATTATATAGAAATTATCGGAGCTATTGTCGTATTCCGTAGGCGAATCAATATATTTTATCTTGGGTTCCGAAACACCCATTTTAAGATACACATCTTTGGTTTTTTCGTTGTTTCTCGAATAGCAGATATTGCACTTAAATCCGTCTATTAAATTTAGCTGACTTATAAGCGAAGAGCCCATAAAACCGGCACCTACTACCGCCACATTTATAAACTTTCCGTCTTTATAAAGTTCGTTTAATTTATGATATAGTACCTGCATATTTACTCCTTAAAAATTCACACACTCTGATTGCTGAAACTAGAGCGAATGTGATATTGTAGCCGCCGCAATCGCCATATATGTCCAAATATTCACCGACCATAAAAAGATTTTTTATAAATTTTGATTGAAAATTTATATCCAAATCCGAAGAATCGATACCTCCGACGGTCACTTGACTTTGTTTCCACGAACCGCCCGACAAAACATTTACATTGAAATTCTTTATGAGTCTCGAAATATTTTTAAAATCGTATTCGGTAAGTTCATTTAAATCTTTATTCATGTCGAGATTTAAAATCTTTAAAATAACATTTCCAAGCTTTTTGTGAACAATTCCGTTTAAAAGCCATGAGACTTTTCTGTTTGGAAAATTCGTCTTACGTTCGTTTAACATATCCATCAAATCGGCTTCGGAAATATTTGGAATAAAATCTAGAACTACAGATTTTATTTTCTTATCTAAAATTATTGACGACGATTCAAATACAGTGTTTCCGCTGATTCCGTTTTCCGTAAAAAGAATATCGCCGGCGTATGAATATTTATTTTTGTTAAAATCAAACGACAATTCGCCGTCAACTTTAACACCTTTTAACTCTTTTAAAAAAGGAATGTCCGAAATCAAACTCGTGATGCCCGGAACAATCCTTGTTTTTCTGTGTTTCAAATTTGTTGCAAGCTTATAGCTCGTGCCGTCTGTTCCAAATTGTGGATAACTCATCGAGCCCGGCGCCAAAATACAAATATCAAATGGATAAGAGTAGTCATAATTAATAATAAATTTATTATTTTTTACTGCGATATCCTTGACATCTGTATCCAATTTAATCGAAATATTTTTTTCCGAAACCGCCGAAAGATAAGCATCCACAATGCTGTTTGCTTGAAGACTCATAGGATACTTTCTTCCCCTCTCGTCTGTTGCGGAAACAATTCCGATAGATTTCAAAAATTTTTCTCCCGCTCTTAAATCGGCGGACTTTATAAACTCATCTAAAAATTTATCATTTCCATGAAAATTTTCGCGCGTCATAACCTCATTTGAAAAATTGCACCTGCCGTTTCCGGTAACCAAAAGTTTTTTTAATATGCGGTTGTTTTTTTCAAAAACTGTTACATCAAAAAAATCGGCAAGCAAAATAGAAAGAGTAATACCGCTTACTCCTCCTCCAACAATTGCAACTTTCATTATTCTTCTTCAGTTGCTGTCATTTGCTCAACTTGTGCAGCGGTATTTAATGCGTCAATCATTTCGTCCAATTCGCCGTCGAGAAATTCTTGCAACTTATAAATCGTTTTGTTTATTCTGTGGTCGGTAACCCTTCCTTGTGGGAAATTGTATGTTCTAATTCTTTCAGAACGGTCCCCGCTTCCAACTTGGCTTCTTTTTTCAGCAGCAAGTTTTTCTTGTTGTTCTCTTAACATCATCTCATAGAGCCTTGTCTTCAAAACTTTTATAGCCTTGTCCTTGTTTTTTAATTGGCTCTTTTCGTCTTGACAAGCGACGACAAGTCCTGTCGGAATATGTGTAACTCTAACAGCGGAGTCGGTTGTGTTGACGGATTGTCCACCGTGTCCGCTCGAGCGATAAACGTCAATCTTTAAATCTTTTTCTTCGATATTTACTTCGACGTCTTTTGCTTCAGGCATGACTGAAACAGTTGCAGCTGAAGTGTGAATTCTTCCACCGGATTCTGTTTCCGGAACACGTTGAACTCTGTGAACGCCGGATTCGTATTTGAGTCTCGAATAAGCACCTTTACCATTTATCATAAAAATAGCTTCTTTAAATCCGCCGATTCCAATTTCATTTGTACTCATAATGTCAATTGACCATCTTTGTCTTTCGGCATATCTTGTGTACATTCTATATAAATCTCCGGCAAAAAGTGCAGCTTCGTCGCCACCGGTACCGGCTCTTAATTCAACGATAACATTTCTTTCATCGTTCGGGTCCTTAGGAATTAAAAGAGTTTTAATTTCGAGCTCGGTCTTTTCGAGTTCTTCCTCTAAAGTTTTGTGTTCCTCTTTCGCCATTTCTTTAAGTTCATCGTCAAGATCGTCCTGCAACAACTCCTTGTTTGCTTCGAAATCAGAGAGTAAAGACTCATATTGCAAAACCTTGTTATAAATCTCGCTTAAACTTGAATGCTCAATCATCGTTTCCTGATACTTTTCCATATCATTTAAAAGATTAGGGTCCATAATGAGATCATTTAATTCTTTGTATTTCTTTTTTATACTTTCAAGTTGTTTATTATTGATCATTTTTTTCACTCCCTTCAATAACAAGAAATCTATCCATACTTTGAAAATCTTTCAAAAATTTATAATTTAAATTTCTATCTCTATTCTTTAAGTAATTAATAATTTTATCTTTGTGAGTTTCGTCTATCTCCATTATAACCAAAAATTGAGATTCTACAAAATCTATAAACTCATCTAAAAATCTTTTTATAATATATAATCCATCATCATCTGCAAAAATTGCTGTGTCCGGCTCAAAAATTTTAACCTCGTTCGATAAAGAGCTTTTTCTTTCTCGGGGCACATAAGGCGGATTAATTGTGATTAAATCAAATTGACCCTTAATATTTTCAAATAAATCGCTTTGAATTAAATGGACATTCGAATTTAAATTTTTTGCGTTCATCTCTGCAACTTGAAGCGCATCGTTTGAAATATCGGAAGCATAAGTATCACTTCCCAAAATTTTTTCAAGTATAATTGCAATGACACCGCTACCCGTGCATAAATCCAAAATCCTTTTTGGTCTTCGATTTTCGGCGTAATATCTTTCGATGAAATCAATCATAAGCTCGGTTTCCTGTCTTGGAACCAAAACTCTTTCATCGACAAAAAACTTTCTGTCGTAAAACTCTTTGAATCCTACAATATAGTTGTAAGGAACGCCTTTTAGCCTCTTTTCAATAGCTTTCTTATATCTTGAAGAATCTTCGTCATTCAAATTATATTCCGACATCAAAAAAATATCGGATTTTTTAAAGCCGAATAAATCTTCGATAAACATCATGGCTTCATTTTCGCCATTGTCCATGCCGTTTAAATTCTTTTGTCCGTATGCAAGCAAATCAGATAATTTCATATCGCAGTATTAAAATAAAAAGGCTGCGTAAAGCTGCAGCCGTTCTATTTGTCTTTCTTTTCGTACTTCTTTTTAAACTTTTCAACTCTTCCGCCACGTTCAGCAAATTTTTGCTTACCGGTAAAGAACGGATGGCATTCAGAACAAACTTCAACCTTTAGTTCATCTCTTGTTGATGCAGATTGGAAAGTATTTCCGCATGCGCAAGTTACAGTTACTTCCTTAAATTCAGGATGAATTCCCTTTTTCATTGATTTCACCTCTCTTCACTCTTAACCTGATTATTTTATCATAAATATATACAACTTGTCAAGTATTATTTTGCATATTCCGGCTTTTTATCTAAATGATGAACAGCCTTTATAAATCTTACAGTTCCGGTTTCTTGACGAAGCACTAAAGTTTCAGTAGTTGCAACGTTTTTACTTATAAAGTTAACTCCGTCTAAAAGTTCTCCGTGGCTTACGCCCGTTGCAGCAAATGCGGATTCATTTCCTTTTACAAGATCGTCTATTGTGTAAACCTTGTCGCAATGAACACCCATTCTTTCGCATCTTGCTTTTTCTTCGTCGTCTTTCGGCAAAAGAATTCCTTCAAATTGTCCGCCGAGACATTTTAGAGCAACAGCTGCAAGGACACCTTCCGGAGCTCCGCCCGAGCCAATCAAAATATCGCCACTTACATGGTCGAAACAAGTTGCAATTGCTCCTAAAACGTCGCCGTCTTGGATAAATCTGATTCTTGCACCCATTTTTCTGATTCTTTTTGCATAATCATCATGTCTCGGCCTATCGAGCATAACAACAGTGATGTCAGACATATCCTTATTTAAGGCCTTTGAAAGTGCAATGAGATTGTCTTCAATCGGTTTTTCGATTGAAACAACTCCTTTGCCTTTCGGACCCACTGCCAATTTATTCATATACATATCCGGTGCATTTAAAAGATGTCCTTCCGGTGCAACAGCTAAAACTGCGATTGCGTCCGTTCCACCCTTTGCAACGGCATTTGTTCCGTCAAGAGGATCGACTGCGATGTCAATCTTCGGTGAATCCTCATGTCTTTGACCGATTTTTTCTCCGATATAAAGCATTGGAGCTTCGTCAATTTCACCTTCACCTATAACAACCGTTCCTGAAATGTCGATTGTGTCGAACATTTTTCTCATTGAATCAACTGCAGCTTGGTCTGCAGCATTTTTATCTCCGCGTCCGAGCCACTTTGCACCGTTAAGTGCAGCGGCTTCGGTAACGCGTGCTAAATTTAAAACTAAATTTCTATCCATTAATTGCCTGACTTTCTTTGATAACTTTCCCAATCTTTTTTAAATGCATCAATTCCCTTGTCTGTCAAAGGATGCTTGAGCATTTGATTATATACTTTATACGGAATTGTTGCGATGTCGCTTCCTACAAGAGCAGCTTCTTTGACGTGTGAAACTGTTCTTATCGAAGCAGCAATAACTTCGGTTTCAACTCCATAGTTGTAAAAAACTTTCATAATATCTTTTATAAGTGTCATTCCGTCATAACCGATATCATCAATTCTTCCGATAAACGGGCTCACATAACTTGCGCCTGCGCTTGCAGCAAGAATTGCTTGATTTACAGAGAATATCAAAGTGCAGTTTGTCTTGATATTTTCTTTGTGAAGAATTGAAATCGCTTCCAAACCTTCTTTGGTCATAGGAATCTTGATTATAATATTTTCGTGAATTTTTGCAAGTTCGCGTGCTTCAGTAACCATGCCTTCGGTTTCGTATGAGGTTACTTCAGCGCTTATCGGTCCATCTACAAGACCTGTAATTTCAGTTACGACGTCTTTAAAATCGCGTCCTTCTTTTGCGATGAGTGACGGATTTGTCGTTACTCCTGATAAAACGCCCCACTTTGCAACTTCTTTAATTTCGTCGATATTTGCTGTATCAATAAATAACTTCATAATATCTCCTATAAATTCATTGTGGCGATTTTTACATAGCCGTCGTGCATTACGAAGTTGTCTTCGAGTTTCCATTCACCCTTGTGGAATGTCATATTGTACATTTGTTCGAAGTAGTACATGATAATGCCCATATCTTCATAGTAGAGCTTTCCGTTTACTTCTTTCAAATATAAGACAACTTGATTTTGTCTGATAACAAATCTCCAGCTTTGTGTATTGAGTGTGCTAGGAGCGAATCTTGCATAATAAAATACATCGTCCAATCCGAGTTTTTCGAGCTCTTCAATGCTCATTGAATTGCCGATTTCTTCATTGAAAACAATTTCTTCAACCGGTAATCTTTCCGATTTTTCTTCTTGAACAAACGGGTTCTTCGGTTTCGGATAGCCCACAGCTAAAATAAGATTTACATCCTTGTTTTGGAAAGCCTTCTCCTTTACTGATTCAGAAGTACTGAAAAGTCCAATCCAACAGCTGCCAAGTCCTTCTTTTTCAAGAAGACTGATAACATCTTCGGCTTTGTACATGCCGACAACTTTGTCCTTGTTTGAATCCCCTTTGAATGTGACTGTGATATATGCAGGTGCTTCAATCATAACTCCGTTGTAGCCCGCATGTCCGTTTAAAGCTTCAAAAACGTCTTTTCCGTTTTCGTATAGTTTGAAACTTACACTTTCATTATCCATGAGATTGAAAACTTGTTCAAGTCTTGATAATGAATCCTTGTTGATCTTCTTGTTTTTAAAGTGTCTGTCACTTTTTCTGGATGTTAAAAAATTACTTACTAGCATAAAATCCCTCCCAAATATATTATAACAAATTGATAAAGAAAAATCTATTCATTTGAATCTAAAATAATAGTAACAGGTCCGTTATTATTAAATTCTATATCCATCATCGCTCCAAATGAGCCGGTTTTAACTTCAAGTCCCGTCGACTTCAGATTTTCGACAACTGTTTCGTAGAACTCTTTTCCCTTTTCATAGCCCGCACTTCTGTCAAAGCTTGGTCGGTTTCCCTTTCTGCATTTGGCATATAGGGTAAATTGGCTCACGACAAATAGGCTCGCACCAACGTCAAGCGCCGAAAGATTGAGCTTGTCTTCGTCGTCTTTAAAAATTCGAAGCTTTGGAATTTTCTTTACAATATAATCCACATCGTCTTTTGTATCGTCGTCTTTTACTCCGAGTAAAACGAGTAAAGTCCTGTCTTTTATTTCATTATAAACTTCGCCTTCAATCGAAAGCTTAACCCCGTCTGTAACCTGTATAAGCGCAATCATCAGTTTATTCTCCTGTAAGCATTTAGAACCGACGGAATTTGTCCCAAATCTTTTATTATTTTATTAAGTTCCTGTTTGTTTGGAACTTTAACTGTCATAGAAATTGTTGCTAAATTGCTGTCGTCAATCTTTGCATTTAAATTTATAAGAGATGACTTTTGCTCCCTCATATAACCGGCAACTTCACTTATAAGACCGACTCTATCGACCGCGCGAATCTCGATATCAGAAACAAATGCGTCGTTGATATTTGATGACCAACGTACATTTATCTGTCCAAGTCTTTCTTTTAATGAAACTGTGTTCGGACAATCCTTTCTGTGAATCGTAACACCGTGACCTTTCGTGACAAAACCTACAATTTCATCTCCCGGAAGCGGATTGCAGCATCTGCTGAAACGAACTTTTAGTCCCGGCAAATCGTCCACAATAACGGAGCTCGGCGAATCCGAAACAATATCTGTAGCAGGTTTTATAAAATTACCTTCGTCGTCTTTTATTGCAACGCTCTCGATAAGCGATTTTATTTTGTTTACAGCAACGTTTAGTTTCAACGAGCCGTATCCTATTTGTTGATACAAGTCGTCGATTTCACTGAGAGAGAAATATGACGAAAGCGCATCTATATTTTCCTTTGAGAAAGCGTCCTCCGGCTTTATATTGAGTCTCTTAAGCTCTGAGGTCAAAAGTTCCCTTCCAACCGCAATATTCTCTTCCTTGTCGATGCTTCTGTACCAGGATTTGATTTTATTTTTTGCTCTTGAGCTCTTAACGAATTTGAGCCAATCTCTTGACGGACCGCAAATATTTTTCGAAGTTGTTATTTCAACTATATCTCCGTTTTGAAGTTCATAGTTTAGCGGTACAATCTTGCCGTTTACTTTCGCTCCGATTGTTCTGTTTCCAACGTCTGTGTGAACTCTGTATGCAAAGTCGACCGGGGTTGAACCCATCGGCAAATCGACAACGTCGCCTCTTGGAGTCAAAATGAAAACCTCGTCGTTGAAGAAGTCGACCTTTAATGTATCGATAAAATCCTTCGGGTCTGCAAGGTCAGCCTGCCATTCCATAAGCTGTTGCAGCCATTTAAGATTTTGCGACAGATTTGCCTTGCCCTTCTTTTCCTTGTACATCCAGTGCGCAGCAATACCGTATTCGGAAGTCTTGTGCATTTCCCAAGTTCTTATTTGAACCTCGAAAATCTCGCCTTCGTTTGTTATGACAGTCGTGTGGAGCGATTGATACATATTCGGCTTCGGCATTGCGATATAGTCCTTAAATCTACCCGGCACCGGCTTCCACGATGCGTGAACAACTCCAAGAGCTGCATAACAGTCGTTTACCGTGTCCACAATAATTCTTACTGCCGTAAGGTCATAGATCGAATCAAAACTCTTGTTTTGGTCCTTCATCTTTTTATAAATCGAATAAAAACTCTTCGGTCTTCCCTCGATGGAGAAATTTATATTCGCCTCAGTGAGCTTTTGTGAAAGTTTTTCAATGATTTTATTTAAATCTTCTTCGCGTTCTTTTCTCTTTTTATTTACCTTATCAACCAAATCATAGTAAGCATTCGGCTCTAAATGTCGGAGACAAAGGTCCTCAAGCTCCCATTTGATTTTAGAAATACCAAGTCTGTGTGCAAGAGGCGCATAAATATCCAAAGTTTCCCTTGCAATTCTGTATCTCTTTTCGTCGGTCATATATTCAAGCGTTCTCAGATTGTGCAGACGGTCGGAGAGTTTAACAATAACAACCCTTATGTCTTTACTCATTGCAAGAACCATTTTTCTAATGTTTTCCGCCTGTGCTTCGTCAGCTTTTTTATAGTTTAAATTTTTGATTTTTGTGACACCTTCGACAATATCCGCAATGTTTTCGCCAAACATCTCATTTATATCGTCGTATGTGTACTTCGTGTCCTCAATAACGTCGTGTAAAAGTCCGGCGCAAATTGTCTGCGAATCCATATTGAGCTCCGCTAAAATCTTTGCAACTGCGACCGGATGTATAATATAAGGCTCCCCGCTTTTTCTGAGCTGCCCTTCGTGCGCTTCTTTTGCGAGATTAAACGCCTTTGTTATAAGCTCGACATCGGCATCGGGATTATATTTTAAAATATACGCTAATAAATCTTCCAGCATACCATCACCTCTTGTACCTATAGTTTGTTATGATTATTTGTGCCTCCTTATTACCTCTAAACTCATTCAGTTGTGGGTAATAAACGATATCCATATAAAGTCCGTTTTGTATTGATTCATAAATATCTGAATTAAATTCCTCTTTGAATCTTTTCAGAAATGCGTCTTCAGTTTCAAACAAAATCGCCGAAACAACTCTGTTTGAACTTGAAACAAGAGATAGTTTAATAACATTTTTATTTTTTCCCAATACATTAAAACCTATAAATTTCAAATTGTTGTCCGCAAATTTCGGCTCCTCATTCGCCTTGCCGAACGGCTTGAACGAATTAAGCATATCGAGAAACCTTAAATCCACCATTTCAAGTGGGAAAATTGCGTCTATATAAACCTTTTTTACAAAGTCACTTTCATATTTATTTGCGGATTCGATGAGTTTGTTTTTAAATTCATCCATCTTGTCCTTCTCGATTGAAAGACCGCACGCCATCTTGTGACCGCCGAATTTTGTGCATAAATCGCTGAACTCTGAAATAGAGCTGTAGATGTCAAACTCGTCAACGCTTCTTCCCGAGCCCTTAAGATTCTCTTCGCCATCTGTAAGGACAATCGTCGGTCTGTAATACTTTTCCTTTATACGACCCGCAATAATCCCTGCGACGCTTTCGTGGATATTCTCAAGATATATTACCAGCGCACTCGGAAGATTGTTTGAATCTATTTTTTCCAGAGCGGATTTATAACCCGCTTCTGTATATGCTTTTCTCTCTTCGTTTAAATCATTTAACTCCGTCGCAATTTCAAGTGCTCTGTCCTCGTCTTCTGTGGTTAGTAATTCTATACCCAAATCGGCTGTTTTCAATCGACCGCTCGAATTGAACCTCGGTCCGATAATAAACCCTATGTGATAGCTGTCCACTTTTTTTATGTCGACACTTGCAACCTTTGTAATCGCTCTCAATCCTATATTCGTTGTTTCCCTGTAATTAAGTAAACCATGATACGCAATTATTCTGTTCTCATCCACAAGGTCCACAACGTCGCAAATTGTTGCAATGCCCGCCAATGTTATAAGTTCTCTGTCGAGCTCAGGGTCATATTGTCCGAATTTCTTTAAAAGCAAAATAGCAACTTTGTATGCAATGCCTGCGCCGCAAAGAAGTTGGAATGGATAATTGCTGTCCGGTCTATGCGGATTTATTGCACCTATAGATGCCGGAATCATAAACTCCCCGTCTTCGACTTTCAGTTCGTGGTGGTCTGTGATAAATACATCGAGTCCCAATTCTTTTGCATACTCCAAAACGTCAAAGGCTTGTATTCCGTTGTCAACGGTTATAATTAGACTCACACCCTCGAGTTTAAGCTCGTCGACAATTCGCCTGTTGATTCCATATCCATCTGTCATTCTATTTGGAATTTTATATGTAACTGAAATCCCAAGACGTTTAAAAGTTTTTAAAAGAATTGTTGTAGACATAATTCCGTCGACGTCATAGTCGCCGACAATCGCAACTGTTTCGTTGTTTTCTTTTAGAGTTATGAGTAGGTCGTAGAGGATATGAAAATCATTAAAGAGATTTGCATCATACATCGCTTCATATGGATTTAAAAAATATTTTTTCATATCGTCAATCTCTGTTATATCTCTATTATAAAGAATGCGCAGCTTTGTGCGTTCCAAAAGATTTAAACTTCTGTCCGGCGATTGAGCGTTGTTCTTATTTCTTAAAAACCATTTCTCCAACATAATTCCTCCAATAAAAAAGTAGAATGAGTACTTATATACCATTCTACCATTTTATGGAAAAAATTTCCAGTCTTATATTGAATTATCTTCTCTTTTGTGCTACTTTTGCTTCGTCTCCACCGCTGAAAATATACCAGAAGTTTGGAGCGAGGAATACTGATGACCAGAAACCTGAAACCATACCGACGATTAAAGGTAGTGCCAAAACTTTAACAGCTTCAACTCCAACATAGTATAGAGTGAATACTGCAAGAAGTGTTGTCATAGTTGTGAAGATAGATCTTCTTATAGTGTGATTAACTGCAGAGTTGATAATATCTTCTTTTGAAGCTTTCGGTTGAAGCTTTCTTTCTTCTCTGATTCTGTCGAAGATAATGATTGTAGCGTTGATTGAGTAACCTACAATTGTAAGAATTGCTGCAATAAGGCTTGAATTTACAGGGAAACTGAAAATTGCATAGAAGCCTACTGTGATTAAAACGTCGTGAAGCAATGCGCAGATTGCTGCAACACCGAATAAAAATTCAAATCTGATTGTGATATAAACAAGCATCAAAGCTGAAGCAATCAAAATTGAAATAACAGCTTTTCTTTGAATTTCTTTACCCATTGTCGGTTCTGCAGAGTCTGATGAGATTGCAGTTCTGTCAATTGAAAGTTGATTTTCAAGAGCGTATTTAATTTCCGTCATTTGTGTTGTGTCAAAGTCTTTTGTACTTTTTACAATGATGTCGGATTTGTTTTCTCCGCTGTATTGAATACCGATTGTGTTGTCGTATTTATCAAAAATACTTCTAATTTTTTGTTCTTCGATAAACTTAGGTGCTTGAATTGTTATAACAGTACCACCCGAGAAATCAATACCAAAATTGAATCCCTTGACAGCAGCAAAACAAATTCCGGCAATTATGAGAATGGCAGAAATTGCCATATAAATATATCTGTGTTTTACGAAATTCATTGTTATTCCCTCCTAAGCGCCGAATGATTTGTTGGATTTAAATGTGAAAATGTTTGCCATCAAATCCAATAACCATTTTGTTAGAAATACTGCTGTAAACATTGATGCGACAATACCGAGGATAAGTGTAACTCCGAATCCTCTGATAGCGCCGATACCGTATACATAAAGCACAACACCTGCAATCAAAGTTGTGATGTTTGAGTCGATAATTGATGAGAGTGCGTTTTTGTAACCGGCTTTAATAGCAGCCTTGTGAGTTTTTCCGGCTTTAAGTTCTTCTCTGATTCTTTCGAAAATGATGACGTTTGCGTCAACTGCCATACCGATTGAAAGCATGAGTCCGGCGATTCCCGGAAGAGAAAGCTTAACTTTGAGAAGTAGGAAGAATCCAATAATTATTTCTGTGTATACAAGCAAACTGATACATGCAGGAATTGCCATTGCTCTGTATAATATAAGTAATAATATCATAATTAAAGCAAGTGAAATTCCGATTGCAAGTATTGATTTTTCATAAGCGTCAAGACCGAGTGTAGGTCCGATAACAGAGCTTGTGAGTTCCTTCATAGGAATAGGAAGAGCACCTGCTTTAATAAGTGTAGCAGTTCTTGTTGCATCTTCGAGCTTCATAGCTTCGTTTCCGCCGTTGATGATAGCTTTGCCGCCTTTGATTTCTTCGTGTACCATTGGAGCTGAAATAATTTCGTCGTCCAATCTTATATATAAAATTTTCTTTTGAACATCTGTTTCAGCTGCAAGTCTCTTTGTAGCTTCAGCGAATTTTTCTGCACCTTCGTTGTCAAATTCAAGACTGATTACAGGTTCGTTTCCTTTAATAGGGTCGTTGATGTATTGAACAATACTTTCTTTAACGTTTTTACCTGTCAAAACTACATTTCCGTCCGGATCAATAAATTGAAGTTGTGCTGTTTTACCAATCAATTGCAATGCTTCTTCTGAATCCTTTAGACCTGCGAGTTCAACACGGATACGATTGTCCCCTTCAATAGCGATATTTGGTTCGCTTACGCCAAGACCGTCAACACGTTGTTGAATGATAGCCTTTGCTTGATCCATATATCTTCTTAATTCTTGACCGGTTGCATCAGTGTCAGCTTCCAATAATACATAAACCCCGCCTTGCAAGTCCAATCCTAATTGAATTGCTTCTTTTGCCTTCGGGATTTTTTTGTCACCCAGTTGAAAGCCGAATACGCCGATTGCAAAAATTGCAAGAACTACAGCCACAACCAAGGTAAAGTAAACTAGTGATTTACTTTTCATCCTTATCCTCCTTATCTGTTGGCCAATATCGAAATGGCACATTCAATTCTTTTTTTCTCCATTTCGCAGCCAAGTTTGTAAACCTTATTGATGTTTTTGTTGTTGTACCATGCGTTTGCATGACATCCGCCGGAGCAATAAAATCTTGCCCAGCAATTTTTACAATCGTCCTTTGTAAAGACATTTGTAAATTTGAACTCATCTCTGAGCTCCGTATTCTTAACACCTTCAAAAACGTCGCCGAGTTTGAACTCTTCTTCGCCGACAAATTGATGGCAAGGATATAAATCCCCTTGAGGTGTTACAGCCATATATTCGTTCCCCGCTCCACAGCCGGAACATTTCTTTATTATGCAAGGACCTTGCGACAAATCAATCATAAAGTGGAAAAATAAAAATTTATCATCCTTCTTTAAAATATCGAGATAATCTTTAGAAAACTTTTCGTATTCCTTCAAAATCTTGTCGAGGTGTTCTTCCCTGATTGCATAATATTCGTTCGGATCTGTAACAACAGGTTCCATAGAAACCTTTTCAAATCCTTCATTATAAAAATTCAAAATATCTTCGCTGAAGTCGAGATTTTGGTTTGTGAAAGTGCCGCGGATATAATAATCCTTGTCTCCACGCTTTTCAACAAGCTTCTTAAACTTCGGAACGATGATATCGTAGCTGCCCTTGTCGGTTAAAGTCTTTCTCATCTTGTCATTTACAGACTTTCTTCCATCAAGACTCAAAACGACATTGGACATATTTTCGTTTATAAAATCAATTATTTCATCATTTAATAAAACGCCGTTTGTAGTCAATGTGAATCTGAAATTTTTGTTGTATTTCGGCTCCAAAACTTCTCTTCCGTACTTCACTAGTTCCTTAACAACTTCGAAGTTCATAAGAGGTTCTCCACCGAAAAAGTCAACTTCAAGATTTACACGATTACCTGAATTTTCGCACAAAAATTCCAATGCTCTCTTTCCTACAGAAAGGGGCATCAGACATTTTTCTCCATTAAAATTCCCTTGCGATGCGAAACAATATTCACATTTCAAATTGCAATCGTGAGCCATATGTAAACATAAAGCTTTTACAATATTTTGATTTGCAAACGGAATAGTGTCGACATCTATCGGCTCACTGAAGAGTAAACCTTCAGATTTGAGAGAATTAATCTCCGCAAGCGCCTCGGCGACATCGGATAATTCATAGTTGTATTTCGAAGCAATTTCCTCGTCCGAAAGTTTATCATAATCATCTATAATATCATAAATAATTTTTTCGACAACGTGGACACTGCCCGAGTTTATATCAATTATACAATATACGCCGTTAAGATGAAATTTATGGATTCTATTCTCCATTATATTTTCTCCAAAAAAAAGTAGTGGATATTACCACCACTTATTTATTTTGTGGATTTTCGCACTTTTGGTTTCCAACCGTGCAACTGGTTTTGCATGCTGATTGGCATGAAGTTTGGCATTCGCCGCATCCGCCGTGACATAATGTGTCTTTTATGTTTTTCTTTGTCAATGTTTTAATAAGTTTCATTTTTTTACCTCCGAATTAAATAGTGTCTACTTTTGCGTCTTTGACGTCTTTTTTCTTTGAAATTGTTGCAACTGATGATTTTAGAATCTCAACTTGGTTTTTAAGAGTTCCCACTTCAATAACAACAATGTCATCTTTAACTTGTAAAATCTTGCCCATCGTTCCTGCAATTGTGATAATGCTGTCTCCCGGTTTGAGAGATGCTCTCATTGCTTGAACCTCTTTGTCCCTTTTTTGTTGCGGTCTAATCACAAATAAATAGAAAAAACCTAAAACAACAACCATAGGTAAAAGAGATACAATTGGGCTCATAGATGGGTTTGCTGTTGTAGCTCCGAACATTTCTTCACCTCACTTATGGTAATTATATAATAAAAAACTAAAAAAATCAATAGTTAATCCAAATAACCATAATTTTTATAAAATTCCTCTTTATATTCTAAGAAATTTCCATCAATCACACTCTTTCTTATATTTTCCATCAACTTTAAAAGGAATCTGACATTGTGGAGACTTAAAAGTCTTCCGCCCAAAATTTCCCCGTTCATAATGAGATGTCTTATATAAGCCTTTGTGTGATTTTTGCATGCATAACAGTCGCAGTCTTCTTCAATCGGTGTAAAATCTTCGGTGTATTTTGCATTCTTCAGATTTATCCTGCCGTACTTTGTAAATGCGGCACCGTTTCTTGCAATTCTTGTCGGCAGAACGCAGTCCGCCATATCAATTCCCCTTTCGACTGATTCGAAAAGATAATCAGGTGAACCTACCCCCATGTGGTATCTCGGTTTGTCCTCAGGCATATAATCGGTACATGTGTCTAGCATTTCCTTTAAAACCTCAATCGGTTCTCCAACGCTTAGACCCCCGACCGCATAGCCTTTCAAATCAAATTTGCAGGTTTCAATTGCCGAAAGCTTTCTTAAATCCTTGTACATTCCGCCTTGAACTATACCGAAAAGAGCCTGATTGTCCCTCGTTTTTGCATTTATGCATCTCTCAAGCCATCTCAAAGTTCTTTCCATGGAATGCTTGATATAATCGTAGTCCGCAGGATACGGGGCGCATTCGTCAAACGCCATCATTATGTCGGAGCCGAGATTTTCTTGAACAGAAATGGATTTTTCAGGAGAGAGAAAAACTTTCGAGCCGTCGATGTGCGACCTGAAATGAACGCCCTCTTCAGTAATCTGTCTGTTTTCAGTCAAACTGAACACCTGAAATCCGCCGGAGTCCGTCAAAATTGGGAGCTTCCAATTCATAAATTTGTGAAGCCCACCGGCTTTTTTTATCAATTCGTCCCCCGGGCGCAAAAAGAGATGGTATGTGTTCGAAAGAATTATCTTTGTGTTTAAATCCAAAAGTTCATCATTCGAAAGGGTTTTAACCGTCGCTCTCGTTCCAACGGGCATAAAAATAGGGGTTGGTATATCTCCGTGTGGAGTTTTTAATACCCCTACCCTCGCCTTTGTTCTATCGTCTTTTTTTATTACTTCAAACTCAAAACTCATAAATTCTCCATTATTCTATAAACATCGCATCGCCGAAACTGAAGAATCTATATCTTCTTTCGACTGCAACCTTGTATGCGTGAAGCGCATTTTCTCGTCCCATAATCGCTGAAATAAGCATAAGAAGTGTGCTCTTAGGCAAGTGAAAATTCGTGATGAGCTTATCCACAACTTTGAATTTATAGCCCGGATAAATAAAAATATTTGTCCATCTGCTCCCCGCTCTCACTTCTCCGTTTTCATCCGCAGCGCTTTCAAGCGTCCTTATTGTAGTTGTTCCGACAGCAACAACTTTTTTGCCTGCTTTCTTTGCAGCATTTATTTTTTCGGCGACTTCTTCGCTTACCGTATATAACTCTTCATGCATCTTGTGGTCTTCGATAAACTCGGATGTGACCGGTCTAAAGGTGCCGAGTCCGACATTTAAAGTTATAAAAAGCTCCTCGACTCCCTTGTCCTTAAGCTTTTCCAAAAGCTCACCCGTAAAGTGTAGACCTGCCGTCGGTGCAGCAGCGCTACCCGGGTCCTTTGCATAGACCGTTTGATACATTTCCTGGTCTTCAAGTTTTTCATGAATATACGGCGGAAGAGGCATTGTGCCAAGTCTATCCAAAATTTCATACAAAATTCCGTCATATTTAAGCGTTACATAGCGAAGCCCCTCTTCATCGATTTCGTCAACCACGAGTGAAAGTTCATCTCCAAAGAAAAATTCGGTGCCGACTTTTGCCTTTTTGCCAGGCTTTGAAAGACATTGCCATCTGTCGCAACCGAGCTCTTTTAAAAGCAAAAACTCAACTTTTTCTTCCTTGTCCTTTCTGTGACCGTAAAGCCTTGCCGGGATAACTCTCGAATCATTAAAGACAAGCACGTCACCTTCGTCCAAAAGGTCAACCAAATCTGAAAAAACATAGTCTTTCGGTTCGCTTCCCTTTTTATCAACCACCATCAATCTTGATTTATCGCGTTCTTTCAAAGGTGTTTGTGCAATTAATTCTTCAGGTAAATCAAAATCGTAATCATCAACTCTAATCATTTAATACTTTTACCTCGATTCCAGGATAATAAAAATTTAATATATCCAAATATTTGAACCCTTGTTTTGCCATTTCATTTGCTCCGAATTGCGAAAGTCCTACGCTGTGACCGAAACCTTTACCGTAAAAAACATATTTATCGGAAAAATCGACTGCGGTTTCAATAATATTTTGTCCGCCTGCTTCAGCAGAATTCGGTGCTGAAATTCCGAGATTTTGAACTTTCGAAATTTTATTCATCTCCTCGTCCGTGAGTTTTACAATGTCAAAAACCACACCTTCATTTGGTCCCGGAGTGCTTGCAACCACAATGGCTTTCTCTTTCAACGGCATCGGTTTTCTATTTACACTTTCAACTTTCTTATTCACATCAAAAAGCGTGCTTCTAAATTTTGAAGAGCCGAAAAGAAGTCTGAATTTATTTGCGGAAAGTTTCACATCTCCGTCGTTATAAGACACGATGACGTTGTTTACACGTCCCAAACTGTTCTTTTGAAGCTTTAAACCCGTAAAATTGCGTTTGTTTGTTTTTTGCGCAAGAATCTCGTCGAGATTATCTCTAGTAACTTCGACTTTCCAATCCACATTCGGTGTGTTTGTGCTATATGGGTCGGACTTAACGACAAGATACGGGTATTTGTTTCCCCAAACCTCTTCGCTCGAAGCGATAACTCCACCGTTTGATGAAGAATATGTCGCATTGATAACTTCGCCGTTAAAAGACGCAACAAGACCCTTTGTTTCATCCACAGCTTTCCTAATTTTATCGTTCACATTGTTTACGCCAAGATAAACTTGGCTGTAAATATCGTTTGTGAGATTGTAGCCGTGTTTTATATATTTCTTTAAATTAGAAATTGCATAGCTTCTCGCAGCAACAGCTTGTGATTTGAGGGCGTCCATTTCAAAACTTGAGCCCATTTCGCTTGAAACCACGGAATAAATGTATTCTTCAAGGCTTACATTGTTTATGAGAGCCTTGTTTACAGTGTCCAAATAAAAGCTGCCGTTGTATTTTCTGTTTCCGACTGCTGTGATATTGTTTTTTGAAGCGACCATACTGTTTTCATATGGACCGTAAAAACCGGAATCCGTCTTTATCATAAGACCGTTTTCATAATAGAGATGGATGTTTTTTGACGGAATCGGAAGCACAGTCTTTCCTTCGGTCACGAGTTCAAAACCGTCTTCCGACGTCAAGTCGTATCCTTCACTTGATGATTTTATTTTAATATTTATAGTCAAATCATCGCTTTTTGCACTTGTTGAAATTGTCATAAGCGAGATTAAAATTGTTAAAAATAATAATACTCTTTTCATTTAACCCTCCATATATGGCTCTCCGATGTGAAGAGCCGCTTTTTCAGTTGCGATTCTTCCCCTCGGGGTGCGTACAATAAATCCTATTTGCATGAGATATGGCTCGTACACGTCTTCGATAGTCCCCTTTTCTTCACCGCTTGCGGCGCTCAGTGTGTCAATGCCGACAGGGCGCCCTTTAAATGTGACAAGAAGAGTTCTTATTATCTTTCTGTCTGTTTTGTCGAGACCAAGCTCGTCAACCTCAAGGATATCGAGTCCTTTTTTCGCCATTTTATAATCTATCTCTCCGCTTCCCATGACAACCGCATAGTCGCGGACACGTTTTAGTAGTCTGTTTGCAATTCTCGGAGTGCCGCGCGAACGCTTTGCAATCTCGATTGCCCCTTCGTCGTCGATGTAGACATCCAAAATCTTTGCGCTTCTTTTTATAATTTCCGTAAGGCTCTTTTCATCGTATAGCTCTAGATTTAGATGGACTCCGAATCTGTCGCGAAACGGCGAACTCAAAAGACCCGCACGTGTGGTCGCTCCGATCAGAGTAAACTTTTCAAGGTCGAGTCTCACACTTCTTGCAGTCGGTCCCTTTCCAATCATAACGTCCAGACAATAGTCCTCCATCGCCGGATACAAAATTTCTTCAACATTTCTTGAAATTCTGTGTATTTCGTCAATAAAAAGCACATCGCCTCTCTCGAGATTTGTCATAATGCTTGCCAAATCGCCCGGCCTTTCAATTGCCGGACCCGACGTGACCTTTATATTTACACCGAGTTCGTTTGCGATAATATTTGCAAGCGTTGTTTTTCCAAGTCCCGGCGGTCCATAGAGAAGCACGTGGTCGAGCGTGTCCTTTCTTATTTTGGCGGAGTCGATAAAAATCTTTAACTTGTCCTTTGCCTTATATTGTCCGATATATTCACTGAGCCATCTCGGACGCAAAGAGTTATCAAATAAATCCTCGCCGTCTCTGAGATTGCTCGAGATTATTCTCTCGTTTTCCATCAAATCTTCCTTTAGTTCATATTCTTAAGCGCAAATTTGAGCGCTTCGTCAATCGTCATACCTTCAAAGTCGATATGCGCAATTTTTTTCTCGATTTCAAATCTGTTGTAGCCGAACTGTGTGAGTGCTTCGACAAGCTCGCTGTGGAGTGAACTCTTCGGCTGTGCGTCGATGTCTTCGATTGCAAATTCGAAATCCTTAACCTTGTCCTTCATGTCGATAATAAGTCTTTCGGCACTTTTTGCCCCTATTCCCGGAAGTTTTGTCAAGGTCGCCTTGTCCTCCAAAACAATTGAAGCGACAAGCTTCGACAAAGTCACACTGCCCAAAATTCCGATTGCGGTTTTCGGTCCGATTTTCGGTACAGTCCTTAAAATATTAAACATCTCTCTATCTTCTTTAGTTGCAAAACCGTAGACTGAAATTCTGTTCTCGCTCACGACCTGCTCCGCATAAATCACCTTCTCTTCGCCGATTCTAACTTGCGATAAAATGTTTTTAGGCGCCTCCAAGCGATATCCTATGCCCGCAATATCAACGACAAGATAGCTGTCGTAAAAATCTACAATTTTACCTTCAAAATATTCATACATATCTATTTCAACCTAAATTCATCTTTAAATCTGCCTGTGAATGAATGGCATATTGCAAGAGCCAATGCATCCGCTGCGTCGTCAGGCTTTGGAATTTCCTTCATATTCAAAAAAGACTTAACACATTCCTGTATATCTCTTTTGTTTGCACGTCCATAGCCCGTTATTCCCTGTTTTACTTGAAGAGGAGTGTACTCATAGATTGGAAGTTCATTGTTTAAACAGCAAAGAACTTGAACTCCGCGCGCTTGTGCAACTTTGATTGCAGTCGTGACATTTTTGTAGAAGAAAAGTTCTTCAATCGAAACCTCGTCCGGCTGATATCTCTTTATGAGAAAGTCCAAATCGTCATATAAAAGCTTCAGTCTTTCCGGAAATGTGAGGTCGGGTTCAGTGTTTATAATGCCGTAGTCAACAAGTTTGAACTTGTTTCCGTTTGTGTCTATTATTCCGAAACCTAAAATCGCAAGTCCCGGATCCAATCCTAAAATTCGCAAAAAATCTCCTCCATAATCATTATATCAAAATATGTAATAAATCGCAAGGAATCGGGCACAAAAAAACTCCTCGCAACAAATGCGAAGAGTTTAATTTTTTATAATTCTCCGGTTTTGAATCCTTCTTTTTCAACTTTTGAAATAAGTTCTTCAAATTCTTTGTTTGAAGCAACTTCTACTCTGCATTGAACTTTCAAAATACCCATAACTTTTGCGTCCATAACAACCATTGACGGGACGTTTATGCCTTCTTTTCTAAATACATTCAAGAGTCTTGAGAGTTGTCCCGGAATATTGAAGATGTAGACAATGAGTTGTCTGCCCTTTCCGAGGTTGAAAAGATCCGAGAATGCTTTAAAAATCGAAGCATGCGTCAATATTCCGAGGAAATTTCCGTCAGCGTCAATCGCCGGCAAGAACGGAATATTCAATTTTTCAATCGCAATACTTGCTTCGTCTATTCCGTCGTTCGGGTCTAGAGCCTTGATTCCGGTTTCGACGAATTTTTCAATCGATTGCTTTTCAAATTCTTCTCTGTTGCAATCTCCTTCGTGATAGAACTTTTCATAAATTTCAGCCTTCATTATATAGCCTACAAATTTATCGCCTTCAACAACCGGTAAACTTAAAAAGTCCCCTTCTTCCATTTTATCAAGTGCCGTCTTTACAGTGTCTTCAACAGAAAGAAGTGTAAGCAAGTTCTTTGGTAAAATATGATTTTTAACTAACATTCTAATACCTCCTAAATATATTTTGTTAAGGACAACACTTGGTTAATCCGTTAACAATTTTTTAAATATCTCTACAGTTCTATTATACCCAATATTTGAACAATTTTCCAGTACAATCGTAATACATTTTGAATTTTCTTCATTTTCATAAAAACCCGTAAAGAAATAGTTGTATTTTCCGTTTCCGAGTTCAGCAGTTCCGGTTTTTCCTCCGGCATTTTGAAGTCCGAAGCCGCTTGCAGTTCCGGTCGCAACAACCTCTTTCATATACTCTTTCACTTCATTTGCAAATTGCTCGCTAAAAGGCATCGTGACTTTTTTGGAGAAAAGCTTTTTATTTGTTTTTACATCCGCCGTTTCAAATGAGTTTACATATCGCGGCGTGTAAAAATATCCGCCGTTATATATACTCTCTGTTATAACATTTAAAATCATCGGAGAGAGTGTGACTTTCCCCTGTCCGATTCCAAGGAGCGCATTCGAAAACTCGTCTTCCGAAAGGTTTAAATCAATCGGAGCCATCGGAACGATGGAATTTTTTAATACTGTATCATTTACAGAGTCTATGAGATTTTTAAAACTGTCCAAATGTTTCAAATTCGCCCAAACAAAATATGTGTTCAAGGAATGGGCGAATGCTTTTTTCATATCGACCGTGCCGTATCTCATATTGTTGTAGTTTGCAATTTTTGCGTCTCCGATTTCAATTGAGCCTGTGTCCTCGTATTCTTCCCTAAAACCGTTTTCCAAAAGATTTACACTCGTCAAAATTTTCATGACTGAGCCGGGCGAATATTTTCCGAACTGCACACGATTTAACATCGAGCTTTCATTCTCATTGTTTATAAATTCCTCGAGTCTTCTTTCATCGTATGTCGGATTTGAGTAGCTTGCAAGAATCTCGCCCGTCTTCGGGTTTGAAACAACAATAGCACCGTTGTAGCCTTGAAGAAGCGCCTGCGCCTTTTGTTGCAGTTTTAAATCGAGCGACAAAACAAGATTGTCTCCCGTCTTTTCGTTCATGATTATATTTTTCGTCTTTGTCATAAACGAGGCATTTCCTCGTCCCATAAGCTCAGGGTTGTAAGTCGACTCGAGTCCCGTCGTTCCGTATTTTTTGTCCATATAGCCGATGACATGTGAAAAAAGTCCCGGATATTTTGAAATTCTTGTATATCCTTCGTCATTCTTTTCGCTGTATGTTAAAACTTCGTGGTTTCTGTCTAAAATACTTCCCCTTTGAACGGTTGCAACGAGACGGTTTGAGCGCGAGTCATACTTCGAGTCCACGAGATATTTCGCACCGACGGATGAGATAAGAAGAATTGCAATTGTTGAAATAAACGCTATAAAAACAACCGCATACATCAAATTATTCACTTTTTTATTCGGATTGTTTTCCATTTAAAACCTCAATTCTCGTCTAGACATTTTTTCTTAGAGCCGCTTGCAATACTCCCAGCATCATAAATGCTGAAAGCATCGAACTGCCGCCGTACGAAATAAAAGGAGCCGTAACTCCCGTAAGCGGAATCATATTTAAAGTGCCCATCAAAATAACGAAAAACTGTGAAACAATTGAAACCGGAATCAAAACTGCCAGCTTTTTATAGTATTTGTGGTCCACATATTTCGCAAGTTTCAAGCTGTATGAGAAAAATATAACGTAGATTATTAAAATATTTAATAGCATTATTGCGCCCATCTCTTCGCCGATTGCAGCCAAAATCATATCCGAAATATTTACGGGAATTATGTTTGGAATTCCGAGACCTATGCCCGTTCCGAAGAGCCCACCGTTTGCAATTGCTGTAAGAGCCGTGACGATTTGGTATCCTTTTTTGTCGAAATATTTGAAAGGATTTGTCCACACCTTAAATCTCACACGCACATGCGGAAGCACCAAAAATCCGATGACTGCAAAAGCTACAAACATTATGAGCGTGACCGCAAAATATTTTCTCTCGCTCTCAAAAACATAGAGATAGCTGATATAAATTATAAAAAGCAGAAGCGCACTTCCAAGGTCCCTTTGAAGAAAGAGAAACCCGAAATATGAAAAAGCAATCGCTTCGTTTATAAGTTTATAGTGTTTCACTTTGGTGAGAGACGAATTTTCAAGGGTTGCAAGTTGAAAAATAAATAACAGTTTTATGAGTTCAACAGGTTGAAAAAGGTGCCCAAAGATGCTTACCCAGTTTCGCGCGCCGTATCTGTTTATTCCGAAAAGGAGCGTGTATAAAAATAAAATATAAATCGCTCCGACGAAAATATAAAAGAAATACTCGTGAAAGTCAGTATTTTTTATAATCATATAAGCCACATACATAAAGACGACGCCGAGTAAAAACCAAATCATCTGTTTCACGCCATATTCGGAATTCAGTCTGAAAATCTCAAGCGTGCCGATGCTGAAGAGCATTGAAACCAAGACATAAAACAAATCGTATCCGATGAGCCTTTTATTGAGCCAAACATTGACAAATCCGACGACGAGAACCGATGAAATTGCAATGAGAGACTTTGTCGTGACCTCGTCCTCCGCTTTAAAAAGAAACATCAATGCGGCGCCCAGAAGTTGGAAGAGAAGGATATAGAAATAGGATTTTTTCTTACTTGACATTTCGAATTCTCTCCTCAAAAATAATCACTTCGTCGCCGATTTTTATAACATCCTTGTTTTTTAATATCACGCTCTTCACGCGTTCGTTGTTTACATATGTGCCGTTTGCACTTTTCAAATCGATGAGATTGTATCCTTTGTTGGTCTTTTTTATGTGAAACTGTCTTTTTGAAATCGAGTCGTCTTTAATTGTGACGTCGTTTTCAGCCGCGCGACCGACGGATATATTGTCACGTATAATCGCAATTTTGTCGCTGCTCTCTCCTCCAAATCTTAAAATCGCAACTTTCTCTTTGCTTTCTCTCTTAATATAGTATAAAATATCCTTGAGGATGTTTGTGGTGAATAAAAATACGATAACTACAAAAATATATTTTAAAATTGTGCTTATTATTGCAAAATAATCCATAAAAACTCCTTTACGAGGTGATAAAATGAAATACACATGTACTGAAAGTTGTCTCATATTTCTAAAAAACACTAGAACAGAGGCGGAAACAATTAAATATTTGAGGGAAAAAGAATATAGTGAATCTGAAATCGAGGAAGCCATAAATTACGCCAAAGAAGTGGGCTATTTAAACGATGTGGACTATATAAACGCATATGTATCCGACCATCTTCTTATAAACAAATGGGGTCCCAATAAAATTATTTTCAAACTGAAAGAAAAAGGGATTTCAGGTGAAGCTGTCGACTTTGCTCTGATGGACAATGAAGAGATTATAAAGAGAAATCTCTATGCGCAAACTGAGAAAAAAGCAAAGGGTCTAAATCTTGAGGATTTTAAAAACAAACAAAAGGTCATAAACCATCTTGTCTCAAGAGGCTACGACTATAGCAGTGCAAAAAATGCGCTCGAGGATTATATCGATGAAAACAGATAATCGAGATTCCAAAAACTTCAAAGTCTATATTTTAAAATGCGCCGACAACACCCTCTATTGCGGCATGACAAACGATATCGAAAAACGCGTCAAAGCGCACAATGAGAAAAACGGTGCCAAATACACGCGTGGAAGAACCCCGGTCGAGCTTGTCTACTTTGAAACCGGCTACACAATGAGCGAAGCTTTGAAGCGTGAGTGTGCGATAAAAAAACTCACAAAACAGAAAAAACTGAAGCTTATAAATGATTTTGATATTGAAAAAGAGCGATAAAAAATATCGCTCAGCCTATCAAAAAATTTTCAAAAAAGATTCAGCCAAGTTCTAGTTTTTCGGGTTTTCCATATTGGCGATTTCATTCTTCAGAGCTTCTCGCCTCATTCTTGCTTCTCTTCTTTTTCTTTTTTCCATCCTTATACGCTTTTCTTCTTCGGTGAGCGGTCGCCTTTTTCTGTCTTTATTTTTGTACATAATTGCAAGAATGCGAGCAAAAAATATGCCCACAAGTCCGCACGCGCCGGTCAAGACAGCAACTCTCAAATCCTCGGGAGAACTCTTTAAAAATCCCCCGTTTTTATTTAAAAACAACCTTATGAGTGCATATATAATTAGTACAACTCCAGGTAAATATTTTACAAATCTTAATCTCGAGAACAATATGTGCAGTATTATGACCGCAATTGCGATTAACACAAAATACAACAGCGAATATTGTTCAAGTCTAAGATACGGTCCCAACTCATCGAGAACCTTATCTAAAAGTTCCATCTAAATCAACTCCAAATTAATTATACATAATATTTTAGTTAAAATCAATACATTCTAGAAAAAGCGATGCCACATCTTCGATTTTTCAATATTTGAGAAATGTGATTCAGCCTCGGAGCCGTATGACCACATATTCATAAACATAGACGCATCCTTTGTTTCTATGGTTAAAATGTCCGAAACATCGAGATGTACATTTTTAAAATTTACAATTTTAAATGAATTTGTGGTCTTTACAACCGCAAGATTTCTGATTGAACTAGTCGTAAAATCGCGCACGTTCGAAAACAGATTGTTTATATCCTTGATGGAAATCGACTGCTTGTCTTCGTTAAGGAGAATGCCGGCATTTACGTCTCTTAATGAAATATCAACGTTTTTTATATCACCGTCTGTCTTGTCAAACATCCGCACAATCATAACCCAATATCCGTTTCTCCTTATAATTCCCATATTGCGTTTGTCGAAATATAGCTCGCTGTAGAGTACATTGTTTATGTCGTCCTTAATAACTTCGAGCGAATCTTTCTGATAAACTTGATCCAAAGTTATCGGGCTTTTAACGCTCGAGGACTCAATCGGAAGTATTGAAATACTGTCCTTGAAATCCTCCCTGCCGTAGTTTAAAGTCTCGTATGTGTATGAGAGAAATTGCGGATTTACATAATTTATCTTGATTTTTTTCTTTCCATAAAATTTCGTTTTGTCACTTTCAAGATTGGCAGAAACATTTGTGTCGAAGTCTTCAAAATGCTTTTTAAAAGTAGCCGTTATCGGGTTCGTAAGCACTCCGCCCACAGGCTCTTTTTTTATGTCAATATTTAAATATCCGGTATTTTTCGGAAGATAAATCCCCTCCGTCTTGTAGACTTGCACACCGGCGCTGTCTCTGTACACAAAAAACGTGTAATAGGACGGCTCTTCACCGTCATCATCGCGAAGCCCCAAAAAGAGCGCTGTCGGTTTAAAAGTTTCACTTGGCTCCGCATTTCTTTCGATTTTTCGCTTGCTCACAATGAAATTGTAATCATTCTCGTCAATTTTTCCATCGTATTGCGCCTCATAAAGGCTATAGTTCTCATTCACAAGAATCTTTGTGTCCTCCATAATCGCAATGTCACAGACGAAGTCTTCGCCCGAATAAACACTTAAAACCACAATGTCGTCTTGTCTGTCGTATTCGCGCATATTGTTTAAATTGTAATTGTTTACGAGATAGTCCTTAAGATTCACCATCTTCGTCATATAGCGAACATTCGTATAGTCTTTTCCGGAAATGAAGGCGCGGTCTTTAAAGAAAATCATATTTTTATTTTGAAATCTGATTTTCTCGCCGTTTTGATTGAACTTATTTATGACCGTATATTTTCCTCTTATTGGAAAAACATTGTTTGTTATGTCGCTCTGTTCATCCGGTTTTATCTTGCAACCTACCGAAAAAAGAGAAATTAATATAACGAAAAACAATAATCTATTTTTCATCGACGTTCTCCTCCTCGAATTCTTTCGGAAGAGTTATGATAAAGCTCGTCCCCTCGCCCACTTCACTCACAAGTTTTATGTCGCCGCCGGAGAGCTTGACAATTTGATATACAATTGAAAGCCCGATTCCTGTGTGACTTTTTTTCGAGGTTCCTCTGTAGAATTTTTCAAAAACATGTTCTCGGTCTTTTTCAGGAATGCCGTCGCCGTCATCAACAACGGACACGACGAACTCTTCGCCCATATCCTTCAAATCGATTTTTATCGTGCCGTTTTCGGAGGTGAATTTAAAAGCATTGTCGAGAAGATTTATAAAAACCTGTCTTAACTTGTCGGGGTCGTTTGAATATTTCAAACTCTTGACATTCGACTTTATATAAAAGTTTTTGTTTTCTGCAATGGCACGCGGCATAAACTGCTTCTCGAGAGCTCCCAAAAAGTCCACCATATCAATCGGTCTCTTTTCAAGTTTGACCTTTTTATTTAAAAGTCTGCTGAAGTCCAAGAGGTCGTTAACCATTTGAGCGAGTCTGTCGCTTTCCTGCTCGATAATTTCAAGCCCGTCTCTCAAGAGTTCCTCGTCGGACGGGTCCTCCTTCAAAGTATATGCCCAACCTTTTATTGAAGTTAAAGGCGTTTTGAGCTCGTGGCTCACATTTGCGATAAATTCGTTTTTAACCGCGTCGCGCTTTAAGACCTCATCTCGCATATAATTCATACTTTCCCCGAGTTTAACGGTTTCAAGCGGACCTTGCGGCTCGTATTTATAGTTGTAATTTCCCTTTGCAAGCTCGTCCGAGTATTTTTTAAGCCTGTAAATCGGCTTGACTATCATATCGCTTGCTATAAATGAAATAATGACCGCAATAACAGCGACGACTACACCGATTGTGATAATAAGTTTAACGACATTAAAAATAGACTCGTCCGCTTCCTTCAGACTTGATTGAAAAACAGCGATTCCAATCATTTTGTTCTGATAAGTTATCGGAAGAGCCACGCTCACGATTTTCGAATCGCTGAATGAAAATTTATCAATCGACGTGTAGTAACCGTTTTCCTTTATTCCGGTCAAAATATTCGTTTTGTTTAAGTAAGTATTTGTGAGGCCGATGGTGCTTAAAAGAAGATTTCCCTCTTCGTCCAACAGCTCCAAATGCCCCGTATTGTATTGAAAAAAAGTGAAGGCATCGTCCAAAACAACGTTTCTGATGCCTTTTGAAAAATCTATATATCTGTATAAATAGCCCAGATTCAGCTCAGCTTGTGATTTCAATTTTGAAGTTGCATCCTTGTAAAAATAATTTTTTACACTAAAAATAACAGCAATTTCCAAAATTAAAATTGTAGCAATTATAATAATTGTTAAATTTAAAGTGAGATAAAATCTAAAGCTTTTTTTCATTCTTGTACCTGTAATTATCTGTATCTGTAGCCAAGCCCCCATACAGTGTTGATATATTGCGGTTCGGAGGCGTCGTCTTCAATCTTCGAGCGAATACGTCTGATATTGACGTCGATAATTTTCGAATCGCCGACAAAATCTCTGCCCCAAATCAAATCGAGAAGTTCGTCTCTTGAAAACGCCTTGTGCGGATTTCTCATAAAGAGATCCATAATTGCGAATTCGGTCGGTGTGAGTTCGACATAAATGCCGTTTTTGAAAAATTGTCTCGTGTTTTGGTCGAGCTTAAACACATCGTCTTCGAGCGTGTCCGGCACATCCTTTGTTTCAACCCTTCTTGCAAGACTCTTTATTCTCAAAATGAGCTCCGTCGGATTGAACGGCTTTGTCATATAGTCGTCGGCGCCGCTCTCCAGTCCCAAAATCTTGTCCACGTCTTGGCTCTTTGCAGTGAGCATAATGATTCCGACATTGTTGTCGAGCTCTCTTATTCTCTTTGCAACCTCGAGCCCCGAAATGCCCGGAAGCATGACGTCCAAAAGCGCAATGTCCGGATTAAAATCGGCAAATGCGTCGAGACCTTCTTCTCCGCTTTCCACGTCCAAAACTTCAAACCCTTGTCTTTCAAGATTTATCTTTATAAATCTTCTTATCGCCGTTTCGTCTTCTACCACCAAAATTTTCAGCATAATAACACCTCAATAACCTTTCTTAATACTAGTATACCCCAAAACTTGTAGATAAATCAACATTTTATCGAAATGAAGTCATATAGAATTATTTTATTTCAGAAATAAGTCCAATCTCCAATTTCTCTTTTAAAATTCGCTTATACGCTTCGTCGATTCGTTTGTCGTCGACCTTTAAAAGCTCAGAAATAACGCCTTCCATCTCTTCATTCTTGTGGCAAACGAGTGGAATGTCTCCGCCCGCTTCGACAAATTTTCTGGCCCTCAACTTCAAATCACCATACGAATCGAGCGCCCCCATTGTGAGGTCGTCCGAAAAAATGAGCCCGTCAAAATGAAATTCATTTCGAATCTTGTCCATCCAAACTTTCGAAAGACTCGACGGCATATCGTCGACTTTCGGCACCAAAATGTGTGCAACCATAACTCCTCGAAGAATGTCGAAATTCTTTACAAACGGAATTAAATCCGACTTTTTCATCTCATGGTACGATTTATTTATCACAGGCAAAGTCTCGTGTGAATCGACATGTGTTGCGCCGTGTCCCGGAAAATGTTTCCCAACGCTCACGATATCATTTTTGTTCATATACTTGATCACTTCTCTCGCATACTTTGCGACCGCTTCGTAGTCATCCGAAAAAGCTCTGTCGCCGATAATTCCGTTCCCCGGCTTTTGCGCATCTAGAACCGGTGAAAAACCGCCGTTTAAATTAAAATGATTGAGTGCATTCGTGATTTTCTTTCCATACTCCGTCGCCGGCTTGTTTTTAAAATACCAACTCGGTGAATTTGTTTTGCCGAAAACAGACTTCAAACGGTCCACGCGCCCGCCCTCCTGGTCGACAAAAATAAACGGCTCGTGCACATTTATATTTTTATAGAGCGCTCTTATGTCTAAAACAAGTGCTTTGAGCTGTTTGTCGCTCGAAATATTTCGCTTAAAAAGAATTATTGAACCCGGCTTTTTCGCCTTTAAAAAGTCCTCCATCTTTTTGTCGTATTTCGTGCCGTAAATCCCCGAACAAATAAGCTCTTCCACTTTCGCTCTCTTGTCCACGGTTTTTATATAATTGTCAAGCTTTTCGTCGATATTTCTTTCTTGAACTTCGTCTTTTGTCACATCTTTTTTTGCAACCTCAATCTCTTTTGCAGTCGCATTTCTCTCAGAATCGAGCACAATCTTCTTCATATCCGCTCCGCTGTTCTTTTTGCATCCGAAAGCGCACATCAAAAATACGCTCATAATAAACAATTTGCAAATCCTATTCATTCGTTAAACTCCTATAATCGTTAAAAAGTTCATCCAAATACTTCGACTTGAAACTCTTGTTTGAAAGCGACTCCAAATCGCCGGATAGTTCGGGGAAGACAAGCTCTCCAGCAACAAGTCTTTGGTGATTTTTGTCCTTTATATTTAATGAATTGTTAAAAGCGATGTCGCCGTATTTGTTGTCGCCGATAATCGGGTGCTTTAAAAGCTTCAGTTGCAACCTTATTTGGTGGGTGCGTCCGGTTATAAGCTCAATCTTTACAAGTGAAAAATCTTCGGCGCTTTCAATTGTCGTGATGACCGACTCCATACTCTTGTCGCCGTCCTTTGACGCCTTCACCATATTTTTATTTTCATTTTTCTCGAACGAATTTTTCATAGTGCCGTTAAAATCCATCTTTCCGCGCACAATTGAGTGATAGAGTTTTTTAATTTTGCAATTTTTTATAAGCTCATTCACAGTCCTCAAAGCGTTTGCATTCTTTGCAGCAATAACAAGCCCCGCAGTATTTCTGTCGAGTCTATTTGAAATTGCGGGCACAAATGAATGCTCGTCGCGCGGATTATATTCGCCGTTTTCACGCAGATAATTTATAACACCGTCGACCACATTCGGCTCCTTTAAATTGTTTGAAACGTGGCAAAGAAGTCCCGCAGGCTTGTCCACAATCAAAACATTCTCGTCTTCATAAACAATCTCTATTTTCGTTTTATTAAAAACCTCGCGTCTTCCCTTCGAAAATTTCTTGAAAGTCTCGTCGCTGAAATAAATCGTAACATCGTCACCCTCCGATAGAAGATATGAAGGCTCGCATTTCTTTTTATTAACTTTTATCTTTTTCTCTCTGAGCATTCGCATGAGGAAATTTTTGCCAGCATTCGGCATAAGCTTTTGCAAAAATCTATCCACTCTTTGATTCGCATCATTTTCTTTTATTTTAATATTTATCATATATCTCTTCCATTCTTTTGTGATTCGTGTTATAATAATATTATATTAGATTTATGGAATTTAATCAATGAGGTGAAGAAATGACTAAAAAAGACAAAACTAAAGACCTTTTTTACAATGCCATTGATTATCTTGTAATGCTTGTCATTATAATCGGCGTTGTAATCATATTGGCTTGGAAATTTGAAATGCTCTTCAACAAGAGCGCCACAGACGACAATCAAATCGTCGAAAATAATACTGAGGAAGATGTTAAACCGACTGAAAACGATACTGTAACAAAAGATATCTCGGAAGTCGACAAAATAGATAAAGAACAATCAGACAATACAGAAAATCCAAACGAAACCGAAGTTACAACAGACGAAAATACCGACACTGAAAACACCGATGAAAACGGTACGACAGAAACGGAACAACCGACTGAAACAGAAAACGGTGACACAGAAACGACGGAAAACGAGACAACTGTTGAAACTGATACAAAACCTGCTGAAAATGCGGGCGGCGAAGTCACAATAAACATTCCGGCAGGCACCCTTCCGGGAGCAACCGGACAAATCCTTGCCGACAACGGAATCGTTGAATCGAGTGAAGCTTTTGTAAAAAAAGCCGTTGAACTCGGACTCGACAGAAAACTGAAGAGCGGTGAATTCAAACTGACAAAAGGCATGAGCCTCGATGCAGTTGTAAAAGCCATCGCAAAACAATAATATAAAAATATGCGCACCCTTCGGGGTGTGTTTTTTTGCTTTATATGTAATTAATTCTGTTTTTATAGGATCTGGTTTTACTATATGTTTTCGTACTTCTTTTCGCAGTCGGCGGATTGCAAATGCTTTTGAATTGATTTATGTCTAGCTTGCGATTTCTAAAAAAACGCAACAAAAAAGCGTCCCAATCGGAACGCCGTTTCTCTCTTACTATCCTCTGATTCCTAGATCAGCGATTAGTTCTCTGTATTCATCGAGGTTTGTTCTTTCGAGATATTTCATCAAACCTTTTCTCTTACCAACCATCATGAGAAGTCCTCTACGACCGTGGTGGTCCTTAGGGTTCTTTTTCAAGTGTTCGTTGATTTCGTTGATTCTTTCTGACAAAATTGCAATTTGCACAGCTGTTGAGCCTGTGTCATTTGCGTGTTTTTGATACTTTTCGATGATTTCAGATTTCTTTTCTTTTTTAATCATTTTCTTACCTCCAAATATTAATTCGCCCAAAACAAAGCAATCGGTGAGGTTTTTCCAAATCCCTTGCTTCGGGTACATCGTTTATTATATCACATTTATTTTAGAATGTAAAGTCTTCTTCAATAATTTTCAAACATTTATTTTTATCTTTTGCAAGTTGTTTCTTAAGGCTTTCAATCGAGTCCATAGCCTCGTTTTCACGAAGGAAATCCACAAGTTCGAGTTTCATCTTTCTTCCGTAAATTTCCTTGTCGAAATCGAAAATATTTGTCTCGCATGAAAATCTCGTTCCGAATGTTTCGGCAACACCGATCATCGTCATGCCGAAGCCCGAGAAGTCGTCGATTTCCACTTTCGAGAGATATACTCCATATTTCGGTCTTATGAGGTTGTTCGGAAGTTCAAGATTTGCAGTTTTATATCCAAAAGTCTTTCCGCGACCGAATCCGTGAACAACTTCCCCTTCCAATCGAAAGTTTTCGTAAAGAAGTGAATTGGCTTTTTTAAGTTCGCCGTTTTTTATAAGATTTCTTATGAGAGTGCTCGAAATTTTTTCGCCGTCAATCATAACATCTTCCATAACGATGACCTTAAAATTTTCGTCCTGGTTCATCAAAAGATATTTCACGTCGCCTTCACGATTTTTTCCGAATCTGAAGTCCTCACCTACGACCAGAATGTGACATTCGTCCTTTAGTCTTTCGAGAAATTCTTCCTTCGACTGATTTTTTACACTGTTAAAAACAAGAGTATTGATATTTTTCACGCCGAGCTCTTTCAAAGCTCGAACTTTCTCCCCTCTTGTCATTATATTTTCACTCGTTTTTCCGTTATTTCCAAATGAATTGAAAGTGTAAACGGCGGGAGTTAAATGTTCTTTTTCCGCCATTTCAACTACTTTTTTTATGAGTCTTTGATGTCCGATGTGGACACCGTCAAAATAACCTATTGTTGCTACATTCATATTCTAACCTCAAATAAAAAATCTTGTGTATATCTGTCCGTCCTTGACTCCGCCAAATGCGAAGACAGTTCCCTCCGATTCGAGAAGAGCCACGTCGATCTCCTCGCGCTCCGTATCAATTCTGATTCCGTTCGAAAGCTTTTCACGCTCCTTTTCGGAAAGCTTTATACGTTTGTACGGAAGATTAATGTCGTCAATCGTCATGAGATTTTTCTCGATATTTTCGGGGGTTATCTCCTCGATTACTCGAGCATCCTCAAGCGAAAACTCTCCCATCTTTTCTCTTTTTAAACTCGTGAGATAGGATGCGACACCCAAACTCATCGTGTAGTCGTAAATGAGTTTTCGTACATAGGTTCCCTTTGAAACGCGCGTTACAAACGAAAAACTTTCGCTCGACTCCTTCTTTATAGAAAGGTCATAGACAAAAATTTTTCTCGGTGGTTTCGTGATGTTCTCGCCCTTTCTCGCGTATTCGTACAGCTTCTTTCCATTGTGTTTAAGCGCACTGTAAAAAGGCGGCACTTGCATTTGCTCCCCGATAAAATTCGAGATATTTGAAAGAATAATTTCGGGAGAAAGTGTCTTTGTGCGTTCTATAATCTCTCCGTCGAGATCGAGTGTGTCCGTGCCGACTCCTTGAATAAATGTACCGCTGTAAGTTTTTTCGAGATCCATCAGATAATCGCTCATCCTCGTGTATTTCCCGAGGAGAACGATAAGAAGTCCTTCGGCAAACGGGTCCAAAGTACCCGAGTGCCCGATTTTCTTCTTTATGTCCATCTCTTTAAATGCGAATTTAATCTTTCGAATTACGTCGTAACTCGTCATGCCTTTTTTCTTGTTCACAAGAAGGATGCCGTCAAGTTTAGAGCTCATTTTTGATTGCCTCTGTGAGTGAATTTATAAGTTCGTCGACTTTCCCCTTGTATGTCAGTCCCGAAGCATTTTTGTGTCCGCCACCGCCGAACTCCGTTGCGACTTTTGAAACATCGATGTCGCCTTTCGAGCGAAGTGAAACTTTGTAAACGTCGTCTTCAACTTCCTTAACGATAAACGAAACCGAAACGCCTTCCGTATCCCTTATAAAATTTATAATCTCGTCGAGGTCATAGATAAAAGCACCCGCTTTTTCCATATCGTCCCTCGTTATAACCGTGTATGTGAGCGCTCCATCAAGCGCTTCAGTCATCTTCTCAAGCCCGATTTCAAGGATTCTGAGCTTTCTTATCGGCTTCGATTGATAAATGTTTAAATTTATCAAATTCATATCGGCGCCGAGCGACAGAAGTTTCTCCGCAACATTAAAAGTTTCAGCTTTCACATTTGTATAAAGAAAGCGGCCCGTGTCCGTCGAAAGCCCCGTAAAAAGGCATGTCGCAACATCGCTCGAAAGCGTTTCGCCGGTTCTAAAGAGAATCTCAGAAAGAAGTTCACAGGTCGAGCTTATTTCCGGCTCGATAAAATTTATATTTCCATAACCCTCATTTGTCATATGGTGGTCTATGACGACGCGCGTTTTCGCATTTAAAAACGTGTCTCTGTTGTCGCCAAGCCTGTCCAAATCGGCGCAGTCCATTGAAAAATAAAGGTCGCATTCGCCCGAAAAATCTTCCGGAGAAACAATCTCCGAAAGGCCGGGTAAAAAATTATATTGATTCGGAATGATGTCACTTTTTAAAAGCGTGACATCTTTTCCCATATCCTTTAAAAAATTGTAGAGCGCCGTTATGCTTCCAAGATTGTCGCCGTCAACGGATACATGGCTCGAAATGCAAATCTTGTTCGCATTTTTAATAGCTTCCGAAAACTTTTCGGCATAACTTTCAAATCTCTTAATCTCGTCCAAACTCATCGTCATTCTGATACTTTTCTCCATCCGAATAATCTTCGATTTCATCGAGCGGATTGTCGTCGTTGTGCTTGATGTTAAGCGTTTTTAAAATGCTGTTGATGTGGTCCGCATACTCAATCGAGTCGTCGAGTGCTATTCGAAGCTCCGGAACTTGTCTTATTGAAATCGACTTTGCAATTTTGGTCTTGAAATAACCTTCCGCATTTTTTAAGGTTTCAATAATTTTGTTCTTTTCTTTTGTATTTCCAAGAACGCTGAATTTCACGTCGCAAAAAGATAAATCGCTTGTGACTGAAACGTCTGTAACGCTTGTGAGAGACGAGACATTCGGGTCTTTCATATCCCTCAAAGCTTCGGCGATAACCTTTTTAATTTCAGCATTTATTCTTTCCTGTCTTCTTTTATCCATTTTGCACCTCAACCATTTGATATGCTTCGAAAACGTCGCCCACTTTGACGTCGTTGAATCTTTCGATGCTCATTCCGGCTTCATAGCCCGCTTGAACTTCGCGAACGTCGTCTTTGAAACGTTTTAAAGATGCAATATTTCCGTCGAATATAACAACGTCGTCTCTCAATACACGCACTTGTGCATTTCTAAGAATCTTTCCGGATTGTACATAAACCCCTGCAACAATAGTGTTGTTCGGAAGTTTAAATGTCTCACGAATTTCCGCTCTTCCAAGGAGTTCTTCCTTGATTTCCGGCTTAAGCATACCCTTTACGGCGTTTTCAACGTCTTCTATAACTTCATAAATAACTTTATAGGTTCTTATATCAACTTCGAGTTCCTTTGCAAGGTCAATTGCTGCAAGATTCGGTCTTACGTTAAATCCGATAATAACGGCGTCCGAAGCGTTTGCGAGCATGACGTCGGATTCGTTAATTCCACCGACCCCGGTGTGAATCGTCTTTATGACAACTTCGTCGTTTGAAATCTTTTCAAGCGATGATTGAAGCGCTTCAACGGAGCCTCTTACGTCACCCTTGATAATGATGTTAAGGTCTTTAAGTTCCCCTGCCTTAATTTGGTCGTAGAGATAATCGAGACTTACCTTGTGGCGGTCACGTAGTTCTTCTTCTCTGATCATTTCTTTTCTCTTGTCCGCAATTGTTCTCGCCATGGTCGGGTCGTCAACGGCGTAGAGAAGTTCTCCCGCTTCAGGAACGTCCGAAAGTCCCAAAACTACAACCGGCGTTGAAGGGCCCGCCTTTTTAATCGGTTTGTTCTTGTCGTCAAACATAGCTCTAACTCTTCCCGAAGCGACGCCGCTCACGATTTCGTCTCCCGCATTCAAAGTTCCCTTTTGAACGAGAACCGTTGCAACAGGGCCTCTGCCTTTGTCAAGCTGTGCTTCAACGACAACTCCGACAGCTTTTCTGTCCGGATTTGCCTTAAGTTCTTCAACTTCGGATACAAGTAAAATCATTTCAAGAAGCTCGTCGATGCCTTGACCGTTCATTGCGGAGACCGGAACTGTGATTGTGCTTCCGCCCCAATCTTCAGGTGTGAGTCCTTCTTCAAGGAGTTCCTGTTTAATTCTGTCCACATTTGCAGTCGGTTTGTCGATTTTATTTATTGCAACGATAATCGGAACATTTGCAGCTTTCGAGTGGTTTATAGCTTCGATTGTTTGCGGCATAATTCCGTCGTCCGCAGCGACAACTATAACTGAAATATCCGTTATATTTGCCCCTCTCGCTCTCATAGATGTGAATGCTGCGTGGCCCGGAGTGTCCAAAAATACAATTTTCTTGCCGTTTATATTAACCGTATAAGCCCCGATATGTTGCGTAATTCCGCCCGCTTCACCCGTTCTTACATGGGCGTTTCTGATCGAGTCCAAAAGACTTGTCTTACCGTGGTCAACGTGTCCCATAACTGTGACAACCGGTGGACGAGACTTCAAATCTTCCTCTTTGTCTTCGAAGTCGAGCTCGAATTGGTCGTTTATAATCTCTTCATTCGACATTTCCGGCTCGATTTTTACATCAAATTCTGTCGCAATGAGTTCAGCAGTTTCATAGTCAATCGGTTGATTTTGCGCAACCATCATTCCGAGTTCAATGAGCTTTCCGATGACAAGATTTACCGGAGTTCCGATTTTTTCGGAGAAATCGCTCACAATGATTGATTCCGGAATTTGTACAACTTCATCGATTACAGTTGCTTCATTCTTCGTTTCCTTGTCCTTTTTCTTCGGCTTCTTCTTTTTATTATTAATCCTTGTCTTTTCAAAGAAATCGACATCCGTGTCTTCGTACTTCTTGTCCTTGTACTTGTCTCTTGATTTCTTTTTATTCTTTTGCGGAACGCTCTTCTTTTCTACCGGCGGTCCGAAGATTTCGAGTTCCGGTTGCTTGTCGCGTTTCTTGTGATCGCGACGCTTATTTCTGTTTCCTTCATCGTCGTCGAGATTTCTCTTGTAAAATTCTTCGTTTGAGCCGTTTTTATTTCTGAAATCCTTCTTGTTGTCACGACGTCTGTCACCGCCACGATTGTCGCTACGGTTGTCATTTCTGTTGTTGGAATACTTCTTTCCGCGGTTGTCGCCACGATTGTCTCCTCTGTTTCTGTCGCCTTGCCTCTTGTTTCTGTCGTTTCTGTCGTTTCCGTCACGTCTGTCTTCGTTTTGTCTGTGTTTTTCGTAAACTTTCTTACGTGCAAGCTCGACTTGCTTTACAACAGTGTCGGCAAGCTTCGAATCGATGCTCGCCATATGTGAATTTACTTCAATGTTGAGTGCAGCAAGCATGTTTAACATATCCTTGCTAGATATGTCCAGTTCCTTTGCCAACTCATAAATTCTCACCTTAGACATATTAATCACTCTCCTTTTTTATATCATCTAAAAGAACTTCAAAGTCCTCATTATTTATATTTGTTTTAAGTGCCGCTTGCAATTTGTCGCGGAGTTTCGGGCTCAAAAGGCATTTCTCGTCCTTCATGACATATGCCCCTCTGCCGTTCATCTTACCGCTCTTGTCAAAAACGACCCTTCCGTCACTCGATTTCACAATCCTAAAAAGTTCGTGTTTCGGCGCACCTTCCATACAGATCACGCACCTTCTCACTCTCTCGTTTTTGGATGAAGTTTCAGCGTTTTTATTTTTCATATATCTATCTATTCATCGCCTTTCTCTTCATCGGATTCGTGAAAATCGTCGTCAAAATATTCATTGTCAATCTCGAGCTCTTCGTCATATTTGCTGTAATCATCATAAAGCTCATCCGAATAATCGTCGCTGTAGCCGCTGTCATAGTGCGATTTGTATGCTTCTTCATATTCATTTTCGTCATATTCATCATAGTCTTCGTCGTCGAAGTCGTTGGAATCATCGTTAACGTCTTCGTGTTCGTCATTGGCATAATACTCATCGCTTAGACCTTCGAGTTCATCCGCATGTTCTCTTAAAAAATCTTCGTATGTGTCGTCGCTCTTGATATCTATTTTCCAATTTGTGAGGCGTGCTGCAAGTCTTGCGTTTTGTCCTTCCTTGCCGATTGCGAGTGAAAGTTGGTCGCCCGGCACAAACACAACGCTTGAGCGCTCGTCCTCATTTATAATTACATGTGTTACGTCCGACGGAGCGAGACTGTTTTTGATATATTCAGCCATGTCACTCGACCAAAGAATGATGTCGATTTTTTCGCCGTTTAACTCGTCTACAACAGTTCTTACACGATTTCCTTGAAGACCTACGCATGCTCCGAGCGGATCCACATCCTTGTCCCTCGAGAAAATCGCAATCTTACTTCTCGAGCCTGCTTCACGCGAAACCTGTGCGATTTCTACAACGCCGTCCATAATTTCCGGCACTTCGATTTCAAAAAGCTTCTTCACAAGGTTCGGATGACTTCTCGAAAGCACAACTTGCGGTCCTTTTCCGGTCTTCTTTACCTCGAGAATGAGCATCTTTTTTTGGTCCCCGACGTTCAAAATCTCATTCGGAATTTGTTCATTCAAAGGCAAAATCCCCTCGAGTCTTCCCATGTCGACAAATGCATTGCCCTTTCTTATTCTGTTGATTTCGCCTGTGATAATATCGTTTTCACGGTTCACAAAATCCCCGTAAATCGCTTCTCTTTCGGCGTCTCTAATCTTTTGAATAACAATTTGCTTTGCGGTTTGCGCAGCGATTCTTCCGAAATTTTTTGGAGTGATTTCGATTCTTACAACGTCACCCACACTCGGGTTTGAAAGATACTCCTGTGCGTTCAAAACGGAAATCTCGGTATTTTCGTCTTCAACCTCTTCGACAACCGTCTTTTTGTTGAAAACCTTAACTCTGTCGTCGAGATTTTCAAACTCCACATCAACGTCGATTTGGCTTCCCGTATTATAATTCTTTTTATAACTCGAAACCAATGCAGCTTTGATTGAATCTATAATTTGCTCCTTCGAAATCCCCCTCGTTTTTTCAATTTCGTCGAGAGCTTCTAAAAATTCTTGGTTCATAATTCCCACCTCTTTCATTTTTATAAATATAAAAGAGAGGATTTCGGCCTCTCTTTCTCATCTACATACATTTTAACATATTCAAACAAATAATACAACTAGTTTGAAAAGATTTTTACGATTAAAACATACTCATCTGGTTAGTCTCTTGAAGACCACCTAGAAGATTATGTTCCTCCATAAATCTTACGCATGTGTTATTCAGTTTTGTTCGTTTTTGTAAATCTTCAACGCTTATAAATCTCTTTATTTCTCTTTCCTTTACAATATTCTCACTCACGGATTCGCCGAGACTCGGGATTGTTGAAAGTGGCGGCAAAATTCCGTCCTCTGAAACCGCAAATCTTGCCGATTCCGATTTATAAAGATCCACATTGTCACATTTAAATCCTCTCAAATACATCTCGCGCGCAATGTCATAAACTTTTAAAATTTCTTCTTCCTTCTTCGTGTTTTTTGGAAGCGATTTAAGTTCATTCATTCTTTCGTTTATCGCATCGAGTCCGCTTGAAATGATTTCCATTTCGAAATTGTCCTTTTTGGTGCTTAAGAAAGTCGCATAAAATTCTCTCGGATAGTGTAGCTTGTACCATGCAAGTCTGAATGAAAGCATGACATATGCTACGGCGTGTGCCTTCGGGAACATGTATTTAATCTTGTTGCACGAGTCGATATACCACTCCGGCAAATTGTGCGCTCTCATTTTCTCCTCGTCTTCCGGTGTGAGAGGTTTTCCCTTTCTCACCTTTTCCATCGTAAAGAAAGAAAAATCGTTTGGAAGTCCCGCATTTAAAAGATAGGTCATTATGTCCTCTCTCGTTGCGATAACGTCTGCAATTTTGCAAGTACCTTCACGCACGAGAATCTGTGCATTGTTTGTCCAAACGTCAGTCCCGTGACTGAGACCGGAAATTCTTATTAAATCCGAAAAAAGTTGCGGCTGCGTTTCGACGAGCATATTTCGAACAAAATCCGTTCCGAATTCAGGAATTCCAAATGTTGAAACTTCCGAGCCAAGTTCTTCTTTCGTTAAACCAAGTGGTTCAGTCGACACAAACATCTTTAAAATTTCCGGGTCGTCGAGCTTTATAGAATCGCTCTTAACTCCGGTCAAATCTTCAAGCATCCTTATCATAGTCGGACCGTCGTGCCCAAGAATGTCAAGTTTTAAAATGTTCGAGTGGAGTGCTTTATACGCAAAGTGCGTCGTAAAAACTCCCGTCGACGCGTCGTCCGCCGGATATTGTATCGGCGAGAAATCGTGGATGTCCTTGTTTTTCGGAACAATCATAATCCCCCCCGGATGTTGTCCGGTGGTCCTTTTAATACCTACTATACCGTTTATAAGTCGATTTATTTCAGCTTCGGAGACCACTTCTCCGTGTTCTTCGAAATAGTTTTTTACATATCCGTATCCGACCTTGTCCTGAATCTTTGCAAGCGTTCCCGCTCTAAACACATAGCCCTCACCGAAAAGTTCTTCGACAAATTTATGTGCCACACTTTGATATTCGCCCGCAAAGTTGAGGTCGATATCCGGCTCTTTGTCCCCGTTAAAACCCAAAAATGTTTCAAAAGGAATATTAAATCCGTCTTTTTTAAGCGGCTCACCGCACACCGGACACACCTCGTCCGGCATATCGATTCCGACATTGTACTCGCCGTTTGTAAAGAACTTGCTGTACTTACATTTTTTGCAAACATAATGCGGCGGAAGCGGATTTACCTCGGTGATATCGCTCATCGTTGCCGCAAAACTCGAGCCGACCGAACCACGGCTTCCGACGAGATAACCGTCGGAGTTCGACTTGTTAACGAGCTTCTTTGCAATGATATACATGACGGAGTAGCCGTTTCCGATTATAGAATGCAGCTCTTTTTCGAGTCTTTTATCGACAATCTCCGGAAGCGGATCTCCATAAATTTTCTTTGCATTTCCGATACATGTATTTCGAAGTTCATCTTCCGAGCCTTCGATAATAGGCGGAAATTTTTCACGCGGTATCGCTCTCATAGTTTCCACTTCGTCGAGTAACCAATTGGAATTTGTGACCACAATTTCCTCTTTTTTGTCGTACGGGATATAATCGAGCCCGTCCATAATCTCTTGTGTGGTTTTTATATATAGCGGCGGTGCAGAGTCGGCCCTGAAGTCTCCTCGACTTTTTCCCAAAATCTTACGATATATAACATCTTCCGGCGTTTTCTCATACACATTGCCGCCCGCAATCATCTTCATATTTGCGTTCGATAAAAATTCGAAATATCCTCCTAGAACATTCGAAATATTTGAAATTTGGGGATACTTCGCACCCAAAAGACCGGCGTAGTGTTCGGTCGGTTGCACTTCGCAAAAATCGTATTTCTCAAGGCGGCTCTTTATGTCCGAATAGAGAAAACCGTCGGAGTAATACGAGAAAATTTCGCCTTTAACCGCTTCAGCGCCGATGATAAGCCCCTCTCTGTGCTCCATCAAATCCGACAAACTGACGCGCGGAACTTTGTTGAAGTTCTCGGTGCAGCTCTTTGTGATTATGAGATATAAATTTTTAAGACCGACTTTGTTCTTCGCGTAAAGAAGCATACGATAGCTCGTGCGCCTGTCTTCGTACGAAACTTTGTAAAGGTCGGAATAATTTTCGATTTTCCCCGAAGTCTTTAGCATTGTCATCATATTTATGAAAAGGTGCGCAGTTGCTTCGGCGTCGTCAACCGCTCTGTGGTGGCTGACAAGTCTGATGTTTAGCTTGTCCGTCAAAGTGTCGAGCTTATAATTTCTGACCCCTTCAACCAAATCGCGTGCCATCTTCATCGTGTCCGCAAACGGATTTTTTATCTCGATGCCGAACTTCAAAAACTTCTGCTTAATAAACCCGACGTCGAAGTTTGCATTGTGCGCAACTAGCACACACCCTTCGATAAATGCGAGAAAATCATCCTTGATGTCCTCAAAATACGGCTCATTTTTTACGAGCTCGTCGTCGATACTCGTGAGATTTGAAATGACAGTCGGAATCGGCGACTTCGGTTTTATGAGTTGATTGTATCTCTCGATAATCTCGCCGTCTCTGACCTTAACAGCGACGATTTCAATGAGCTCACATTCGTAAGGATTGAGCCCCGTGGTTTCGATATCGAAAACCACATAGTCGCCGCTATTTTCACTATAATCCTGAACATATTTTTCGGTGTCATCAAAAAAGTTCGCTTCCATGCCATAGCCGATTTTAAAAGTCTCGTCGCCCATGTCCATGACGTTTGGATATGCTTGAACGCACGCATTGTCGGTAATAAAAATCCCGCGGTGTCCCATTTGTTTATAGATGCCGACCAAATCCTCCGGCTCAATCGAACCCTCGAGAAGACTCATCTTCGTGTGCGCATGAATCTCTACACGTTTGTTCACGCTCTCGTCGATTTTCAAGGGTTTAGGAAGCACCTCATAGTTGCGCATAATAATAGCCATTTGGTGGTCGAATTTGTCATATTTATATTCGCCGTTTAAACGCAGTCTCGTGCCGTTTTTAACGGAATTGTCGAACTCGTCGTTTTGCTCATCGCGCAAAAAACATTTTACACAGAGGCTCTCCGTGCCGTCGTACACAAAAAACTTGACAATCTTTAGTCCTTCAGTCCTCGTGTCCGTCTTTGAAATCGAAAAAACTTCCCCCTCAATAGTCGGGAAAGTGTCTTCTTCAGCGAGCTCTTTAATCTTTATAACTTCGCCGAATTTGTTTGTCTTCGGCTTATAATAAGTCTTTTTTTGCGGCTTGTCATTTGACTTTTTATCCTTCGACTCTTTTTTAAGATTCTCCATAATCGTCTGATGGTTATCGACGTAACTCGCATCCTCATTTTCGATTTTGGCTTTGAAGTCCTCGTATTCACCCTCCGAAGTGTTGTTTATAGTCTCCTCAATCATCGCAAGGTCGTAGTCCTCGTCCTCAAGTTCATTCAAATTTCTCGAAAAATTGTCAATCGAAATCGTATATGCCGGGAAATAATCGCTGAATTTATTTTTTAAAAACGAAATATCCTCATTTGAAAGCTCCATATCCGAAGTCGAGAAAATGTCAAGTTCCTTTGTTTTTTCGTACAGAACCGCCTTGTCGATTCGAAAACCTCTTTCACTATAAAATTTTCTGTCCTCATCACAGGTTAAAACAGAATCAATTATGTTCATTGTCAATCTCCGTAATTCTCTCTATAAGCGTTGTTATAGCGTCAGTTCTCGTGACTTCCTCCAAAATTTTCCCCTTTTTAAAAATGATGCCGCCCTTTTTATTTAGCGCAAGTCCGATGTCCGCTTCTCTCGCTTCACCCGGACCGTTCACGTGGCAACCCATAATCGCAACGCTCATCTTGCCCTTTATTTTCGGCTCTCTCGCCTTAAAATCCTTGACCATTGTGATCATGTCGCCGTTCGTCCTTGCACATGTCGGACAACTGATAAGGTTTATTCCTTGTTTATTGAGCCCAAGACTCTTTAAAATATAATTTCCCGCAATGACCTCTTTGTACGGTTCATCGGTCAAGCTGACCCTTATAGTGTCGCCGATTCCATCAAGAAGGAGCGTTCCGATGCCGATTGCACTCTTAATGGATCCTTCTTCGTATGGTCCTGCTTCGGTCACACCGAGGTGGAGCGGATAATTCTTGAGCCTAGAGTACTCTCTATAACTTTCGACACATGTCTTTATGTCGGAGCTTTTTATTGCAACCTTAAAATTTCTAAAGTCCAAATCTTCCAAAGTCTCCGTCTCCGTGATCGCCGAAGAAACGAGCGACTTTGCGTTCACTCCGCCGAAACGGTCAATCACATCCATCGCAATAGAACCCGAGTTCACTCCGATTCTTATCGGAACATTCACAGATTTTAGAGCGCTCACAAGCTTTTTTAAATCCTCTCTACTCTTCATATTGCCCGGATTTATTCTTATGCAGTCCGCACCGTTTTCAAGTGCCCACATCGCAAGGCTATAGTCGTATTGAATATCCGCAACAACCGGCACATGAATATGTTTTTTTATCTCTTTTAAAGCCTTTGCATCCGCCTCGTCATTTATTGCTGACCTAACAATGTCGAGCCCATATTTTTCGCACAAAAGAATTTGATTTACTGTCGCTTCCACATCTTTTGTGTCCGTATTCGTCATTGTTTGCACGCTAACAGGAGCTCCCCCTCCGACGGGAACTCCTCCAACAAATATCTTCAAGGTCTCCGACATAAAATCACCTCAATCTTAAAATGTCGTTGTATGTCACTCGAACAAATAAATATAGCATAAATGCCATTCCAACATAAGAAATAGCTGTTCTTGCCTTTTCTGAAATCGGTTTTCCGATAATTTTTTCTATTATATAAATAACCGCTTGTCCGCCGTCCAAAGGAATGATTGGCAAGAGATTAAATGCTCCGACTGAAACGCTGATACCCGCAATCAAAAGCAAAATCATCAGGAGATTTATGCTCTCTTGTTTCGTCATAAATCCTGCAAATCCGACGATTCCCATCATTTGGTCGTCAACTTTTACAAAAATCTTCTTTAAAATTCCAAAGATTTTCCCAAGCATGTCCCCGATAGTTGTTGCCGCTTCTTTGAAAGCCTTTGTCGGCGATTTAATCAGTTTAAATGAAACACCGAACGAGCCGTCTTCCTTTAAACTCGGAACGTCTATCGTTTCGATTTCGCCGTTTCTCTTTATTGTCATCTTAAATCCATCTTCCGAAAGAAAATCCTTGTCCTTCGTGAATTCATTAATATTTTTCACATCTCTGTCATTCACTTTTAAAATCTCATCGCCCGGCATCATCTGAACCTTTTCTGCGACAGAATTCGGCATGATTTTGTCAACAGTCATGCTTTGCGTGCCGATGAATGTAAATATAAAAAAGAATAAAACATAAGCGAGCACAAAATTCATGATGATTCCGTTTAAAATGATAAACATTTTCTTTCCGAACGATGCATCAGGAAGTGCAGTGTATTTCGAATCATCAAACTCTTCGAAAAGTTGTTTTTCCTTTTCACTGTTTTTGGTTTCGTCTTTGTCAAAACTGCAGAATCCGCCAAGCGGTAAGAGTCTTATAGTAAACTTCGTGCCGTTTTTAAACCACGAAAAAAGTTTCGGTCCGAAACCGATTGCAAATTCATAAACGCGAACGCCCGAAATCCTTCCGGCAATGAAATGCCCCCACTCGTGAACAGTCACGATAAAAAGTAATATAAATAATGATAATACTATCTTCATAAAATCCCCACTTCAATAAATATAATATAAAGCCCGAACGAAACAAAGAGCAGACTGTCAAATCTATCCAAAATTCCTCCGTGGCCCGGCAAAAGATCGCCGTAGTCCTTGATTCCTGTCGCACGCTTGATACCCGATGCAAACAGATCACCAATCTCCGCTAAAATTCCGAGCACAACAAGCGCTACAATCAATTTAAAGTCGATTTTTACACTCGGAAATATAAAATGAATCGGAACAAGTCCGAGCCCAATCGCTCCCAAAAGTCCACAAACTGCGCCTTCCACAGTTTTTTTCGGCGAAACTTTCGGACAGAGCTTCTTCTTTCCAAAGAGCGAGCCTCCCAAATATGCAAACACGTCCGCACCGGTTGTTATTGCGAAAATTACGAGAAAATAGTGGTGATTCTCGCTCGTGTAATTCGAGAAAAAAGTCCCGATATAGACAATGTATAGCGCCGTCATAAGCGACATACCGAAGTTTAAAAGTCTCTTTTCCGTCAAATCGAAAATATATGTTATAAAAAGTGTTAAAACCAAAATCGCGAAAATAAGTTGCTCAAACGGAATGAGGAAACTTGTCGACTCAAAAGTTTTAACCACATACGAAAGTGCGGCTTTCAAAAAAACCGCAATCATAATCGGCACATAATTTATCTTGACGTCGATATTTTTGAATGCGTTTCGAAGCTCGACAATCGCAAAAAGCATCATGAGCGTTGTGAATGCAGTGACTGCGGTCGCTCCCAAAAAATACATAATTGCGTACACGGCGACAATAAAAATCCCCGTAATTAAACGCGTTTTAAAAGTTGACATTCTACAAACCTCCAAATCTGCGATTTCGCTTTTTAAAATCGTCCAAACATCTGTCCAAAATCTCGCGATTTATTTCGGGCCAGCTCTCGTCGATGAACATGAGCTCCGAATAAGCCGCCTGTAGAAGCAAAAAGTTCGACAATCGCATCTCTCCGCTCGTTCTCAAAATCAAATCGGGGTCTTCTTCGCCACGCGTGTAAAAATAATCCGAAAGCTTGTCGTAGTCAACCTTGTCGATTTTCCCCGCCTTTGCATCTTCGATAATTCCGTTCACAGCATGCACAATCTCCGCACGTCCCGAATAATTTATCGCAAAATTCACGATGAGTCCCGTGTTGTTCTTTGTGAGCTCAATAGACTCCCCGAGCTTCTTTTGAACAATCTCCGGAAGCTCCGACATATCCCCCAAAACTCGCACAATCGCATTCTTTTCGTGTAAGCGTTTGAGCTCCTTGTCCACATAAGTGACCAAAAGATTCATCAAAAAACTGACCTCGCTCTCGGGTCTCTTCCAATTTTCCGTCGAAAAAGCGTAGAGCGTAAGAACATCAATGCCCCGCTCGTCCGCCCACTCAATCGTCTCTATAACCTTCTCCATACCGACCTTGTGGCCGTATGTCCTCGGCATCATGCGCGCCTTCGCCCACCTGCCGTTTCCATCCATAATAATTGCTAAATGCATAAAATCCTCTTTAAAAATAATCTTTAATATAGAATACCATAAAACAAGATAATTTTCAAAAAATAAATTCTGTATTTTTATAAAATCAAAACTTTAAAAACCGCTTGATTCACATGATTTGACGTTTATAAAACAAATGTTTGTGGAAATGATTTATTGAAAAATTTATATTTATTTCATTTTTTTCCATAAGCGCTTTATGTAAAAATTTTGGTTTTATATAGGCAAAATGAGCGGAAGATTTCTCTCCCGCTCAAAATATTTCTCAATCATATTGTATTATTTTATGATAATTCTATTTAATTAAAAATTTCATTTTCCGGCTTTTGAAGAATTTTTATCATATCTTCAAGGTTTGGATACTCTCCATATATTATTTCTGCCATAGCCTAATAATCTTTTTTAATTCTAATAGTATTAGATTCATATAAACCTACAAAACTAACTTCTTCCATTTTCTAATCTTAGTCCTAAATGTTCCAAACGGTGCTACTGTATTTACATGAATAAACTTATACACTTCCCAAGTTGCGGTTTTGGTTGCCGCATCCGCCCATTTTCTCATATGTGGTTTAAATAACTCTTCATCTGTTAATTCATCAATCATAAAACAAATGTCTTCTACATTTTTTGTCAGTTCTTCTTTTAGCTCATTTAAAGATTTATGAGCATAAGTATCTGTAAACCACTCATATAATTCTCCAAGTTGATTCCATTTAAAATTATCCGACGGCGTTTTAACATCTATACCTCTTTTCTCATCCTCCTCCCATTTTAAAAGTAAAGTTGTCCAACCTACTTGATAGGCAAGATTTTCTGCGGGCGTCCTATCAACTTCTTCTGCTCTTTTATCTTTTAGTTCTTCCGGTATATTGTCAAACTCGGAAATATACTTTTCAAAAGCTTTCTTTATCTCATTTTTTAATTCTTCCTTGCTTTTATAAGACTTCATATGTCTACCTCCGTGGTTTGTATACAGATATTATATCGTGTCCGTGACAAGAATTCAATTGCGAATAAATTTAATATCCTAATAACAATTCATCATCTTCATCTGAAGAAGGATGGATTTATTAACAAACATATTATAGAATTAAAAATATATGCCGAGCCTAAAGAACCATATTATATAAAAAGCGATTAGACTTTAATTCTAATCGCTTAAAAACATTTTAACTATTTTATTTCCTTAACCGTTTGCCATATTATCTATATTCCAATAAATATCAGAAACTATTCACATAAGGGAGGAAACGCAAAAGTTTTTTAATTTAATAATCTTATTCGTTCCACTCCCAAATATAATAATTTTTATGCTCTGTAACTCTCACATATGCATACACCATCTCTTTATATCTGAACTCGAATATATTCTCCATCACTGACTTATTGGCGTCACTCGTTTCTACATATGTCCACCCTAAATCTTTCATATAATCAACCAAATCTAAATCTTTATTAGCAATCATAATTCTAGGATATTCTTGAATCTCATAACATTCTTTGTCTAAAATGCAAACTTGTATAAAACCGGTTGCTACGCGGAGTGGATTAGGTTCTACAAACACATCCACGGAAATAATTATAATAAAAACAACTATTATAGTAGCTAAAAGAATACTCTTATTTTTCTTTGACATTTTACTCATTATTAATCATATTCTCCTTAATTTATAAATTACTTTTTGAATAAACATGGAACATATCCTCTCACGTGCTATAGTTTATATCTTAATTTAAATAGTTTGTTAATAGTACTATATTACCAAAATATAAAAATAGCAACTAAAATTGGTAAGTATATAAAGAAAACGACTAAGATTTTTAGTTTTAGTCGTCTAAAAATATATACATCTAATCTTAATACTTAACAGAAACCACTTGCTGAACAGACATATCAGAATATGAAACATTCCTAAAATATGAACTCCATCCATCAGCTATTCTGAAATATCCATTAGAGTATGATACAACCGCAATTGAATGTCCTCCTTCTGATGTTTCTAATAAATCAACAGAAACATGAAGTAACTTTCCAGCCTTCAAAGCATCAATCATTGTTTTAGATGATGTCCCTCTGAGTGTATAAGATTCCTTTGGTTTAGCACCTAAATCTATACCAACTTTTGTGTATGCCGGTGCAATATTTTTTCTTGCGGTACCTGAATCTTTTGAACCACTCACACCACCATTAGTATCCATTGCAATGTAAAATTTTGCGAATACATCATTATTGCTATATGCGCTTGACAGACTCGATTTTCCTATATAGTTAAAATACTTCATTATCGTTGTTGCGGCTGTTGGAGAACAATGGTCATGCGGATAAACTCTTCTGCCTTTTGAATCTGTAATTTTCAAACCATCAAAATCTCCAGTAGTGCATGGTGTAAAAGATCCTCTTCTCGAAAGTAACGGTTCTGAAATTTTAAAGCTCTTCAACGCCGGTTCAATCGGTTTCCCAAATTCAACTTTCCTTTCGTAAAAAGATTCTTCTAACTGACCCTCAGTAATCTCTGAAGGATAATTACCACTTTGCGGCATTAAGTCAATAATCTTTCCGTCATTCAACTCAACATAAATCTCAAATGGATTTACAAAATACACTTTCCCTTCATATAAATCCTCATATGTCAGACCCGCTTTGGATAAAAGTCCTTCAAATAGATTCCCTTCATTACTGTAATCATATATATATCCACTATGAGTATCTCTAATCACATATCCTGCATATTCATTTAATTCATTTTTGAATTCTATATATTCAGCAACTACATTTGCATCAAAATCTAATAACTTAATTTTCCTTTGCGGTTGCAAATAATTATCGATATTATCTACTTTCTTCTCTTTAACTAAAAGATTAGTTTCAATATCATAGCTATTTTTCCTATCAACTTTATCTGTGCATGTAGAATATGCAGTTACCCCGATTATGGAAAATACTATAATTAGCATTAAGAACGTGCATATTAAATTTAATTTTATTTTCTTATTATCCCTACTATTTTTCAACTTTTTTCCTGCCTCCTTTTTTATTTCCTCCAGCTGTGTTACAGCCTGCAAATGTTATTAATTTTTGATTTCTAGCGGTACTCCATAAATTTGTATAATTGCTATTTGAAGAACCTGACTGACATACAAATTTATATGTTCCAAAACTTAATACATTTTCGTTCCCATGTCCAGATAAAAATAAAATATCTGCTCTCAAGCGAGTATTTGTAAAATCACTTTTTGTTGGATCTTTTAAGGTAACTACTCTATAGCCAGCACTCTTATATGCTGAAGAAGCATTGATTGCATCTTCTCTTGTATCTACTCCATCGCCAAAATTTTTACCTGCTGACACTGCTAAACCACCATTTGCATATACTGGTACAGATAGCGAAAAGCAACACATAACTAAAATGGCTATAAATACAACTTATATATTTCTTATCTTTATAATAATAATCATCTTCTCTTTTATTTAAAAAAATTAAATGGGAAAATTAAAAATTCAGTATCTATAAAATACGAACCATCATCTTCTAATTTGTGATATTTTGTATATGAGTATAAAATAGCTTTATATGAAATTGATCCTCCGTCTTTATAATGATATTTTATTGGAAAACACATTATTGATAAAACAATAAATAAAATAACAAGCTTGATTCTAACTTTTCTTCTTTTCACGACTCACCCCATTTTCTTTAAATATACACAATCATCTATAATTTTCATAAAATTTGTGTATTAGATAAATTCTTTTTTCTAGTTCTACATTTGCATAATAGATTTTTAATCACAAATGTCTATAAAATGCTGTTATTACGTATCTATAACTTAAATCTTTTTTTCAATTTTAATTTCATCAGCTCTATTATTCTTGTCTTTACCAATTATTGTTAATTTATAAGAGTCCTCAATGTAGAATTCTCAACAATAAACTCCACTGCCTAAATCATTATGTTCATACTTTTCTAAATAAGCCCATATATATGGACTATCAAAATTAGAGTACTTATCGTTAATTTCATAATAATATAAATCTTACAGAGGAGATATGCCCCTCTGTAAGATTATTTTTTATCTAGTTATATAGTATCCACAAAATGTTGGAAAACTAAGACTTCCATAGTCTCTATCACATTCTTCTAGATCGTAAATATATTTACCAGAAGAATCTCTATAAGATAATTCTGAAAACTCTATATCCGTTAGAATAAAAATATATTTTAACTCTGACTTTATAAAGTTTTTTATATATCCTTGAACTCCTGCCCTTTGCGTTTTGATATTAATAGTTGTAATATCAAGCTCATGATTACAAGAAACAAACTAACATAAAACATAATTGTCAAATTACTTATATTTTTAGTTTCTGTGACTGCTGCATAAAATAAAGGACCCCAAAATATTAAATGACCAAATAGGTTTAACCACGTCTTATATTTAGGCTTTACCCTTAAAAACATTTCTCCGAAAATAATTATTAGACCAAGTATATAACTAGCCTTGTTATGAAAAATATAAGCAAGACCAGAGTATTGTTTGACCCCATAAATTCCTGACCACTCAAATAATAAAGTGAACATGGGTATGATTTTTGCCACCAAATAAATTATTTTTTCTTTAATCCTAAATTCTGTCAATTTAAATAATGACTTTTTCATTTTTACTCCTTTGATATTTCTTTGTATATAATTTTGTTTAACTATTTTTCTTCCCAAAATATAATTTGATCTATTCTTTCTTTCAAATTATAAGAAGTTTTGTATATCCCCTCTTTATCCTTATTTTTCGATTTTATATTGTACCAATATTTATTATCTGTACTAAGGGAATCGTCATCTCCTATTTCTATCTCATATTCTTCAGATAAATAGCCTTTTCATCTCAATTTCCAGTTAGATATTCTGTTTATCCATCAGTCAATTTAGAGATTAATTCTGAAACCATTTTTGTAAATTCAAAAGATTCTATATTGGTGCCCTCCATTACATAAGTATTTTTGTTAAGCTTAAAAGTAGCTCTTGTTATTATCTTAACATCCATGTTTAAATTTTCAGACTTAGATAATTCCACATCAACACCACATAATGTCGACATTTTTGAATCTTTCAATCCATAATCAATACCTGTTTCGTTCGTGTCAGAGATGGTCACTAGAAAATTCTTATCGTTATTATCTCTATTTACAAAATACACTTCTATGAATGCACGTTCTGTATAATCATTTTTATGACTCGGTTTGACCAAAATTTCAGCTACAGAAGATGCATCATATTGTTCAAATATTGGCAAAGAGTTTAAAATTTCTTTCTTTTCGTCTCCATCTAATGGTACTTCTTTGCCATCAAATTTAGACATCGACATTGAATGATCATTAAATACCAAAGAATCATTTTTATACTTATCATATAACGTTAAGTACTCAATGTTTGATTCTTTTCTCTTTTCTTTGACCCATGCCCTAAATGCATAATCCTTTATCTCTTTGTCCATCCGTTTCATTAACTCAGAGTCTGAATATTTATCTAGTTTACCATGAAACTCTTTCTGGCTTTTAAAAGATTCGATAATATTAGAGTCTATTTTTATCTCCTGCTCTAACACTTTATTTTTTGTGCTTACAAATAGTAACCTATCTTTTATTTTTTGTTTCAAAGTCGTTTTTCCATAAATTTTAAGAGCTTTGTCATATATGTTCTTGTTAATGGCTTCGTACTCACAAATAGCATTTTCAATTTCAGAATCAGAAACAGAAACACCTAATTTTTCTGCATATGATGTTACTACTATTTCATCTATGCTATTTTCTACAATATCCGAATATGATATGCCTATTTGTCCAAACTGTTGAAGAAAAACGTCATTAATCTCATCATGATAAATGCATTTATCATTTACTTTCACAATGACATTGTCAATATTCTGATCCTTTACACTTAAATTAATATCTGCATAATTATTTGTAGAAGGAATATTTTCATTTAAGGTACATCCATGCAGGAAAACAGAAAATACAATCAATAGTAAGGACATCTCAAATCTTTTGAATTTCATTATATTTCCATAAGCCTCCTTTAAATCATTAGTATTTATTTTTATTATTTTTCCATTGCTGTTCGTGTGTTGAACAAATTGGAACATACTCAAATTAGTGGACACAAAAACTGTTTAATTCTTTTGTCTAAAAACAGCAAAGAGCAAGATGATGCTAACAATCAAACCTACGCCAAATTTCACCCACATTACCATTGGCGAAACACTCCATTCAGGATGATTTGCTGCTGCTATATAATCTTTAACTAACAAATGTGTCCCGATCATAGCAGGAATTAAAGAACCGAAAACTTTTGCTACAACTTTTAATGTCATATAATATTCTCCTTTGCACCACGCCACGTAGAAGATACTTGGCTTGGTTTTTTTCTGAACCATAAGAAAACCAGTTTCTACTATCGTCTATTTTAGGATATTGGCGTTTCATCTTTTTTTCCCCGCATACAGAGATTGAAAAACAAAATTAGCACAATCAACACCCCAATCAGAAAATGTGGGATTATAATTCTCCCAATACTTTTTGCATAAGCAACACCTTTTGAAGCTGCATCTTTTTCAGAGCTTCTATATAAAATATTTGTTTTCAAATATTTTTTAGCAATTGTTTCCTCGAAATTATCTTCTGATTTCATATCCTCAATATATAGCAGAGCCAACTCTTTATCCGATTTGTTCATTTTATCAAGATTTTTCTTTAAGATTTCAATATTCTTTTCAGTTGTATCTAGTGTCGCTTCATATCCTGGATTTAGGTTTTCATTAATATAATTAACAACTAGCTCATATCCATCTGGCTCATGAGAAACTTTACTATTTTTACTTTTATAGTACTCATTATCATCAATCATATACTCTATCTTATTTAACATATTAGCTTTTGCTTTTTCTGCGATAGCCTTATTTGAAAGATTTGGATACATACCCCTATACATATTAAAAATCTCAATATAAGATGTTATATATTGATTTATAGACTCTGTTTCCATTGTCGGATATAGGTTCTGTAGTTCTATCAAAAAGGTTTTTGTTTCATATTTGTCGTCAATATTAACTTTTAAAACCTCATTAGCACTGAATACTTTTAAAACTTTACTTGGAACATAGTTCACGGCTAATTGCTCTTCTTTTGAAAGAGAATTATACCAGTTTAACCATTCTATATCTTTATCCGACAATCTAAGTGTTTGTACTAGCTCATAGTTTACACTTAATTGTTCCTCTTTACTTAGACCATTAAACCACTCTTGCCATTCTTTAGGGCTGACTTCTGAGTTATTATTTGCTGATGAAGCAAATACATTTGTTGCAATTGCTGTTAACAGCATCACCATGGCTATTAATAGAGTAAATCTTTTTTTCATTTCTTACCTCCTCATTTAATTTTGTTTAACTATTTGTCTTCCCCAAATATAATTTTATCTATTATTTCTTTCAAATTATAAGAAGTTTTGTATATCCCCTCTTTATCCTTATTTTTCGATTTTATACTGTACCAATATTTATTATCTGTACTAAGGGAATCATCATTTCCTATTTCTATCTCATATTCCTTATTATCATGTACTTTAATTAAATATGTTCCTTCAGAATAGGCATTATCCAATCCTAGATATTGATTATTTGAATCATATAAACTAGAATCTTTCTTCAATTCATTCAACTGTTCTAAAATTTTCCTTTGTTGGTCTTGGGTTGTAACTAATTCTTTAAAAGTTTCTTGTTTTTCATCATAAATATTAACTGTCAAAGAGATTTTATCTTTTTCTTTGCTTATATTTTTATCATTAGAATTTAAACAAGAGCTTAAATTAATCATAAAAAATAATACTAGCATCAACATAAATATTTTTTCTTTTGAAATCTTCATATAATCCTCTCTTATCTTGTATAAGAATTTATATTTACTTGTCCCGATAAATTTTTATTAGACTCATTACAAACAGTTACAATATAAGCACTTCCCTTTTGTGTCTTAACTTTTAATGTAGAGTCTGCGGCAAATCTTCTCTTATAAATTATTTCTCCATCTTCTTCTATAATTACTGAAAATTCTACTCCTCCAGAACAAGACATATTTTCTAAATTTATGATAAAACCTTTGTAGTCGTCACCACTAATCTCAAACTCGTAGGGGATATTTTCAAAACTTCCTAGCTTTATTTGTTCGTCGATATTTGCTAGGTCAGATTTTATACTCGATATCTTTCCTAATTCTAATTTCTCATATTCTTTATAACCTATTATTTCAACCCTTCCCCCATTATTAATCTCAAAATTATTTAGCTCTTGGCCTAGAACTTCAACCCTATCTTGACTTAGGTCGGTCACATTGGCAAAAACTGGCAAAGAAAGAGCAAAGGCAAGTATAAAACTTATAAGTCCCAAAAGTGTTTTCTTCCATATTTTTATAATCTCCATTCTTTCTATGTTGGGATTTAATTTTAAATATAGGTTGTTTTCATAAAATTCTCTTTCCACTAGTTTTAGCATTGATGAGCAATAAGTTTTTCTATTTTTTCTTGTGTCGCCTAATTGTTGAACCACTAGCTTATCGCAATTTATTTCTATGTCTTGGTCTATATATTTTAAGCTTAGCCACAAGAGTGGATTGTACCAATATATGCAGGCTACAATATTTACCAGGTGGTTAAGTAAGATATGAAATTTCTTTATATGCATTAATTCATGGATCAAAACATGGTCTAGTAATTCTTCATCAGCTAAGATATGATCTTGTAAGATTATCTTGGGTCTTAAAATGCCAAAGGTAAGGGGTGTTTTAAAATTGTTATTTATATAAATCTCTACTTTTCTTTTTAGTCCAAATTCTCTTATTTTTTTCTTACATAAAGTATTTTGGGTAAGGGTAGAGCCTTTCATTACTGTATGGAATTTATAAATTTTTATTACGAGATAAGTAAAAATCAAAACCGAACCTATTATTCGGTTTAGTTTAAAAAATATATAGCCTAGTTTATTTACTAACCATCCAAGGGAATGATCAAAAAAATTTGTTATAGCAAGTAAGATAGAATTTTCCTTTACATTTTCTATTCCGATTTCAAGTTCATAGGGACTTATTAAGTAGATTAATAAAGCTATCCACAAAACAATACTTGCTGACCTAAAGGCTTTCTTATTTAAGAATGGTCTAACTAAAAGAATAAGAACTAGTAAAAAAAGACTTTTTATAGATTTTTCTAGAGTAATTACCCTAATTAGACTTATTGCCATCCTTGTCTTCCTCTTGGTCCTCTTCGTCAAAGCTATCTATTAATTTTTTCATTTCTTCTATTTCTTCTTTTGTAACTTTTTCATTTTGTAAAAACGTTTTGCACATATTTAAAAGTGATCCTTTGAAAAGTTTATGAAAAGCTTCTTTTTGCTTATTCAAAAGAGCATCCTCTCTTGATACAAGGACTCTAATTGTATATTTAGGATATCTCCTAGCTATCGCTCCTTTTTCTACTAATCTTCCAAAAAATGTATAGCAAGATGTTTTACTTATATCGTACTTTTCCATCAATATTTTTGATAAGGCAAGAGCTTGGATTTCTCCATTTTCGTCTAAGACATCGCCCTTCCATAATTCTTCCATTACTAGTAGTTCTCCATCTGAAAATTCCAACTATATTACCTCCTTTATATATAGTTTTGTTTGCCATTATATTTTTATTCATTTAATTATTTTCAACTTGAGTATATCATAGAGTTAAAAAATAGTCAAGTGTATTGACCATTTAAAATTACAATTTTTATATTTTAATACATCTCGTTTTAGTTTAAAATTTCTTTTTCACATGTATCTTCAAAACTAATAATATCATTAGGAATGCAAGATAGAGCCTTACATATTTTTTCTATATTCTTAAATACAATTGGTTTGTCCTTGCCCATTTGTGCCATAACTATTACATCTGTTTTTTTAGTCCTTTTTTGCTAACTGTATCTATAATGGTTTATAGCTAAGTGCCATAATATCTCTATTTTTCTCTATCCATTAATTTCTTCTCCTTAATCTATAAATTTCAATTAAAAAAGCGACCGAACTTATATTTCAATCGCTAAATGTCTTATATATTAAATTATTTTAAGTGGGACTTCTTATCCTTACTATTTTTACTTCCTAATTTTGAGTATAAAAAAAGACGATAGAGTTTTTAATTTCTATCGCCTATCAACACTTTATTTCTAGTCTTCTAAAATAGATACTTCAAGGTCTATCGCTTTAAATGTAACATTTATTCCTATTGACCGTTGACTGGCTCGGCTGGCTTTATTATTCTACAACAAAAAAATGAGCCGATAACCGCATTTTATTTTGCGTATTATCGGCTCTGCGTCTGTGCGTCCGGCTCTTTGATAACGGATACATTGAGTTTCTTTACATTTATTAGCATTTCCTGTTTACACTTCGGGCAGAACAACGGGAAGTTTTCAAGCACCGTATCGACCCGTAATCTTATCCGTGTCTTGCTTTTGCACACGGGGCATAACAACCAATTCGATTCGATAGGTTCATTCATTTTCCCGCCCCCTTAATGGTATAGCTGATAGGTCGTGCCTATCCACATGGCTATTCAGTATGAGTGCTAAAATGGCGGATAAAATCCTTGCAATAACTGTACTCCACCAGATCATAATCTGCCCGCCGAATAATGGTGGCAAAATCAACATGAGCGTCAACATGAGTATCGGTTCTATGAATGTCAAAACATAGGAAAGCGCATTTTTTTCCGAAGCGTAAAAACTTGCGGTTGTAACCCTGACAATCGCCACAAAAGGCACCGAAACGAGGAAAATCGGAATGATTTTTGCCACTTCTGTATTGACCTCATTGGACGTTCCGAACAAAAGGCCAAGACTTCCTCTTGTGAGATACATGACAATACAACCAATGATAGCAAGAAGCATGGTAAAGGAATAAGCCAACCTCCGAATACTTTTTAGTCGCATAAAATCACGCTCTCCATAATATTGGCTGATTAAAGGCTGGCTGCCATCGCCCACTCCTTGAAAGACAAGGTAGATAATGCAAATCATATATCCGATACAGGCGTATGTTGCAATCGCCGGTTTCCCACCGTAAGACGCAGAAAAACGGTTAATAATGATTAAAGATATGTTGGGGGACATGGCAAGGCCAAAGGGCGCACCTCCAATTTTCAAAATAGATGCTGATACTGTTCCTGCTTTTGAAATCGGGATTTTTAAGGTAAACTGTTTCTTCCTCAAGATATAAGCTAATGCAATCAGCATGGTAACGCCTTGCCCGATTATCGTGGCAATCGCCGCCCCTGCAACGCCTTGACCCCATACCCATACAAAGAGGTAGTCAAGAATGATGTTGGTAATAAAGCCTGCTATCATAGCAATCATGGCATAGAAAGAACCGCCTAGATTACGGATAAACGGGACAAGCCCTGTACCGAAGATTTGAAGAGCTGTACCAACAGTGATGATCACTATATATTCTTCCGCAAAGGCCAGCATATTCCCGGTTGCACCCAAAAGCTGCAATAACGGATTACAGCAGAGGAGAACAAGGACGGTCAATATGACACTTGAAGCAAGCATGAGCCACAATGCGCCTGCGGTGAACATTCTTGCCTCATGTTCTTTTTTCTCTGCCCTGTATATGGAATAATAGATTGCACCACCCATGCCGAGCCCGGTGCCAACTGCCTGTATAAATGCCACGATGGGATAGGCAATATTGACAGCGGAAAGCCCTATGTCGCCCAGACTGTTTCCCACGAAAAAGCCGTCTACAATCGCATAAACACCCGATAAGGCAAAGGACAGTACGGACGGAATAACATACCGAAAAAATGTTTTAACATCATGCTTCTGTTCCATTTTTACCTCCTGCTTTACTGAAAAGCTCAACGAATAAAGCCATGCTATCATTAAGCTGTCGCATACGCTCTATACCAATTTCTTCCACCGCAAATATCTCTACTTTTCGCAGTTCAGAAATAATGGTGTCAGCGTATTTTTTCCCTGCCGCTGTAAATCGGATAATTTTATTTCTTTTGTCCTCCGGCATGGGAAACACTTCTACAAATCCTTTGCGTTCAAACTCTTTGAAAATCATGTTAATTGTTTGCTTCGGTATCAGCCACCTTTGACTGATTTTTTTTTGTGTGCAATCATCGCCACCGTCGTGAATAGCACACAATACTAACAGGCTATTGACAGACAGACCATGTGCTTTTGCCCATTCTTCATACACATAGTTATACTCCTGCCATACTGCGTAGTATTTGTTCACTTCTTCCATATAAGCGAAATGATTTACCATGTTAGACCTCCTAATGATTATTAGTACGGTTCTGTACCAAATATATTATAGTCCATAACCTACTAAATGTCAAGTGTGAAAATATGAAGTTTTATACGGAATAATGGGTGGCGACCTATCAAGTTCTTGTGAGTTACTTTATGGCACATGAGATTTAGCACCAGGGTTATCATTACCATAACCTTCCATCAAATTAATAACTCTCCATGCTCCTAAACCTGCACCAATTGCAGTTACAAGTGTTTTTAAAACTCCAACTCCAGCTGTAAAAAATTCCATATTATTCCTCCTCGTTTTCTTGTCTTTTCTCTATCCATTAATTTCTTCTCCTTTATCTATAAATTTCAAATAAAAAAGCGACTGAACTTATATTTCAATCGCTAAATTTCTTATATATTAAATTTTTTAAGTGAGACTTCATATCATTACCATTTTTACCTCATAATTTTGAGTATAAAAAAAGACGATAGAGTTTAATTATCTATCATCTCTTTCGTTTCTATTTAATTATTTGGCTCAACAAACTGGGATTTATGCCTGTCGTTTCATAAAAAGTTTAAATTCATTATACAAGCTTATTACGAAGATAATCCCAACAATTGCTAATGTTCCAGATACAACAAATCCGTTAAACATATTCCCTAAAACAAGTGCCAATACTGGAATAATCACTGCGAAAATCCGATATGATTTTGATTTATATAACCATGAATATGGTAATAAATGGGCTCCAAAAACCATCGCATATACCATAATCATTTTATCTGGAACGGCATTAAATACCCACATTACAATGAGTAGATATATAACCTGATTCATTGTAAACAAAAAACCTAAACTGCCCAATTCATTTGCTTTTGAAAATATATCTACACCCATTTTCTTCCCAAGCTTCCATGCCAGTGGGAGTAACGGCGTTGAACAACAAAAAACCAATATATTTTTTAGCATAATATCAATTTGTAATGCCGCAACAACAGTAATCAACAGCCAAATTACAACAGATGTAATAATAAATGGTAATCCTTTTTTCTGTTTAATGATAATATCATTTCTTAATTCATCTAAATTCATATCCCTATTCCTCCACAAATTCAAATTTATCTAGTTATATTAGATCACATAGTCCCTCGCCCGTCTAGACTCTTACAGTAAATATTACAATCTTGTTATCACTGTATTACCATTTATCTTAGCTTTACTCTTTCGTGTAATATACTTTTCAATATCAAAAACATTTCTCTCATCATAATCTTCCAATAACTTGTAATTCTTATGCTTTGTAATATCGAATTTATCAGACAAGAAATGTC